>Ga0123334_1000846_pt1 | contig 40950 bp, 33 predicted proteins | sample BiotimSIPDNA_FD_89706 | JGI IMG/M metagenome (GOLD analysis project Ga0123334, IMG submission 89706) | Anaerobic biogas reactor microbial communites from Washington, USA - Biogas_R1 time_0 SIP DNA | ecosystem: Engineered > Bioreactor > Anaerobic > Unclassified | place: Washington, USA...
AGATCAGTTAATAATGTCGATTATGATAAGAACACCCATGTAACTGTGGATTTAATCTTGAATAAGTCAAATATCAAGGTATCCCTGTCGGACGGCAAGCCTGTCATAAACGTTATGTTTTCGATTGAAATGGATATCTCTACAGTGTCGGGCAATGTCGATATTACAGATAAAAAAAATCAGGATAAGCTAATAAGCCTTATGAATGAAAAATTTATTGATACTAGCAAAAAAACGCTTGACAAAGCTCAGCATGAATTGAAAACAGATATCTTCGGCTTCGGCGAAAGTATCCACAGGGCATATCCAAAAGTATGGAACGAGCTGAAGGACGACTGGGACAATGAGTTTGAGGAACTTGAGGTAGACTTTATGTTTGATACGAAGATTAGGGATGTGGGGTTAATCTTGAAACCAATTATCAGCGAAGAGGAGTAATCGTGATGGTTTTAATCATTATTGTATTGGTATTAGCCTTTGCCGCGATACTCTGTATCGTCGAAGTTCCAAAGCTGCTCCGGTCAGGATCGTTCAAAGAACTATGGGCCTTTTCTCTGCTGCTCGCCCTGGGCGTCGTTTTGTCGATTCTGAAAGCGCTGAAAGTTGAAATAGGTAATCCCTCGGATTTATTTGCATGGATATATTCGCCGCTTGAGGGCGTTATGGAATCCTTGCTGAAGAAAGGATAAAAGGCTGCCTCTAATGAAAAAAACAAAAATATCACCCCGTCAGCTTATGATTCTGACATCGGGCCTTTCATTCGGCACTGTTACCCTGTTGCTCCCAACAAGCATCGCGGAATTGGCGGGACCGGACGCATGGCTCTCTATCCTGCTCGGCACGGCCATAGGGCTACTCTTTATCTGGATATTTGCCAAGCTTGGTGAACTGAATCCTGATAAAACGTTTGTTGAAATAATTCAGCTATATTTCGGAAAATTGGCTGGGGGATTTGTTGCCGTATTTTTTATATTATCGTCGCTTGTGGTGGCTGATCAGGGCGTCTGGTATATGAGCGATTTTGTTCAAAGTGCATTCGCGTACACATTACCGATCTTACCTTTAAACGTCTTTTTTATAGCCGTATTGGTTTTCGCCCTGCTGTGCGGTGTTGAGACGATGTACAGGACAACAGAGATGATATTTTATTTTGGATTTTCTTTCTTAATGATTTTGATTTTGATGTTGATACCAAAAATGGAACCGGAAAACCTCCTGCCGGTCATGGAAAAAGGCGTGACCCCTGTTTTGAAAGGCAGCATACCGTTCCTTTTCAATTGCGCATTGCCTCTCGTGTTTTTAAATATGGTGTATCCGGTCTGCTTCGAAAATGTGAAGGAGGCAAAAAGGGCCTTATTCAAGGGGTATCTTCTGGGCGCTCTTTGCAACTTAATCATAGTAGCCGTCTGTGTTCTTGTAATGGGCAGCAGCCTGATCGCAAACCTCCGCTTTCCCATGTTCATTACATCTGAAGAAATCGATCTTCTCGTCATTTTTTCGAGGATTGAAGCTATGACTTTCTTTATCTGGGTTGCCGTCAGCTTTATCTCGGTTTTTAGCTATGCATACGCCGGTGTTTACGGCCTGGCAAAGCTCCTTAAAATGAAGGACTATAAAATTCTTGTCCTGCCGATGGGGCTGCTGCTCGCAGTATACTCCTTAAATATATATACAAATACGTCCTATCAGATAAAATGGGATTCGACCGTTTGGCCGCTGTTGAGCTTTACTCTGGGGTTCATTTTGCCGATTTTACTGCTCATCCTGTCTTACATAAAAAAAATAATGGAGAAAAATTCAAGTTGAGCACAAAAACTGCACTGGTGGCATAATACCATCAGTGCGGTCAATTGCAAATATGCAAAACAAAGTCAAAGACCAGACAAAAGCATTTATGCTTTCGAGTGGTCTTTACTTTTACCCCGCTTGAGGAGAGTCAGCTAGAGATTTTTGTAAATGCCTAAGCCCAGCTCCCTTTATAGATGAGGCTCTATATTCGCTTTATCTAAGTAGATTGGCCTGTTCTTAAGCCTTACCGTCACAGCCGAGAACATTGATAATCTTGTTCTTAACAAGATCCTTTATGGCTTCTCTTGCCGGTTTGAGGTACTGTCTTGGGTCAAAGTGCTCAGGATGCTGAGCAAAGTACTCTCTAATGGTAGCTGTCATTGCCAGTCTTAAGTCTGAGTCAATATTGATCTTGCAAACAGCAGACTTTGCTGCCTGTCTCAGCATTGGCTCCGGCACCCCTCTTGCTCCAGGCATGTTACCGCCGTATTGGTTGATCTTGTCAACCAACTCAGGGATAACTGACGATGCTCCATGAAGAACGATTGGAAATCCCGGAAGCCTCCTGCTGACTTCTTCAAGAATATCGAATCTAAGCTCCGGCTCCCCCTTAAATTTAAATGCGCCATGGCTCGTCCCAATGGCAATAGCCAGGGAGTCAACGCCTGTCTTTGCTACAAACTCTTCTACCTCTTCAGGCCTTGTATAGGAGGAATCCTCATCAGATACATTGACATCGTCCTCAACACCCGCGAGTCTGCCAAGTTCACCTTCAACCACGACACCATGAGCGTGCGCATATTCAACGACCTGTTTAGTAAGCTTGATGTTATCCTCGAAGGAATGATGTGAGCCATCGATCATTACCGATGTAAAGCCACCGTCTATACAGGATTTGCACAGTTCAAAGGTATCGCCATGATCCAGATGCAGGCATATTGGCAGCCCAGTCTCCGCTATAGCAGCTTCAACCAGCTTCATCAGATATGTGTGGTTGGCATATTTTCTGGCACCGGATGAAACCTGAAGTATCAAGGGAGCGTTGACCTCTTTAGCAGCCTCTGTAATACCCTGAACGATTTCCATGTTGTTAACATTAAAGGCACCTATAGCATAGCCGCCCTCATATGCTTTTTTGAACATTTCTGTTGATGTTACTAATGGCATAAAAACAACTCCTTTTAGTTATATTATTTAATATTGCATAACAATGATAGATTATGTGTTGTACCAAAATTTATCATATTAATTCTATCAGATTTGCATGCAAAATCAAGTTGTATAGCAAAATACTATAAAAATTTTGTTAAATTTTTAGCATATTTTGTCCCCACCGATTGCAATTTGGGGTAGCTTATGATATATTTTACATTGATTTTATTCAGGAGGTAATACTATATGAGTGAGTTAAAAGGTGCAGCTATTTTTGGTCAGTCCGGAGGTCCAACCTCAGTAATTAACGCAAGTGCTGCAGGCGTTTTTCAAGAAGCATTAGCTCAAGGAGCTATAACAGCCGTATATGGTGCCGCTCATGGAATTAGAGGCATTCTCGAAGAGAATTTCTATGATATGAGCAAGGAAGATCCTTATGAAATGGAACTTTTGAAGACTACTCCCTCCTCCGCTCTGGGTTCTGTTCGTTACAAGCTGAAAAATGCTGAAGATGATGATACTGATTACAAGCGGCTTCTGGAAGTTTTCAAAAAGTACAACATCAGGTATTTTTTCTATAATGGCGGTAATGACTCCATGGATACCTGTAACAAGATAAGCAAATTCATGCAGCAATCCGGTTATGAGTGCAGGGTAATGGGCGTGCCGAAGACAATTGACAATGACCTTTGGGGAACAGACCACTGCCCCGGATATGGAAGCGCCGCAAAATACATCGCCACCTCGACAATGGAAGTTTATCATGATGCAAGAGTCTACGATACAGGAATGATAACCGTTCTTGAAATCATGGGTAGAAATGCAGGCTGGCTCACAGCTTCTGCTGCTCTTGCCTCCTACGCCGGTTTCGGACCTGATTTGATTTACTTGCCTGAGATTCCCTTTGATATGGACAAGTTTATCGCTGAGACAACCGAAGTCTATAAGAAGCAGAATAAAGTAATCATCGCTGTTTCTGAAGGTATCAGGGATAAGGACGGCAAATACATTTCAGAATACGGTTCTGATCTTGCACAGAGCAAGGATGCATTCGGTCATGCGCAGTTAGGCGGACTTGCCTCAACACTGGCTAATATCCTGAAAGAAAAGACAGGTGCCAAGGTACGCGGTATCGAGTTTAGCCTATTGCAAAGATGCGCCGCCCATGTAGGTTCTTTGACAGACGTCAATGAAGCATACCTGGCCGGGCAAATGGCTGTCAGATACGCAGTGGAAGGCAAAACGGACTATATGGTTGGCTTCGAAAGGGATTCAAGCCCAGACTACAAATGCAATATTAAGCTTATTAACTTAACGGATGTTGCTAACACTGAGAAGAAAATTCCCCGTGAGTGGATTAACGAAGCAGGCAATGGACTAAACAAGTCCTTTATTGACTATGCTCTGCCTTTAATCCAGGGTGTTTCTACCCCGCCATTGGAAAATGGCCTCCCGAGATTTGCAAAGCTCAAGAAGGTTCTGGCCACTAAGTAAGTCCCGGTTGACGGCTCTGGTTCTGCAGCGGAGTAGATGCTGTCTGAAAGAAAACAACAAAACCACACATTGGCGGCATGTCCGTCATACAGTAAGGCTATCGGAAGAATCCTCCGATAGCCTTTTTAGTAAACTCAAATGACCTTACATAACCTAAGTGTTATCTTTATCTTATTAGTAAAAAGTCCTTCGCAGGATAGGAAAGCAGTGTTGCTTCCCTACCGCTCTATGCCCTCTCTCTTTGCAACGGAATATCCAAAGAAGCCAAGCTCCTCTCCAAGTGACCAATACTTGCCATGGGAAAAGCAAATCAAACCTGCCTTCTCCAGCTCCAGCTTGCCCTTCTCGTTCAGTAGCGCTTCCTCCGCCTGCACAGCTACGATTTTTGAAATGAAAACATCATGACTGCCCAGCTCAAGTGTCTCCTCGACAACGCATTCCAACGAAACAGGGCTCTCTTTTATTATGGGCACATCGATAATGGAAGCCTTCTGTGCTGTCAACCCGGTTAATTCAAATTTATCCATGTCCCTTCCCGATTTTACTCCGCACAGGTCGGTAGCACGTACCAAGTCACGGGTGGTCAGATTCACAGCGAACTGGCCCTTCTTTTTTATCAGCTCATAGGAATATCTTTCCTTACGTACTGAAATAGATAGCATGGGCGGTTCAGAATTGATAGTTCCTGCCCAGGCCAGTGTTATTATATTTGCCTTCCCTTCAGAATCCGCACATGTGACCATGACTACAGGTACAGGATTCAGCATAGTAGATGGTTTCCAGACTTGCTTAGACATATTTACCTCCGGTCTATCTATATTAATCTCATAGAAGGCTCTTGCGATGTATCCTTGATATAATTCAATAGTATAATATATAGTGATATGCTATCATACATGCCCGCAATATATTATGCTGCGGAACTCAAAACGTGCAACATGACAAAATGCCTGTAGGCTAATCCTATGCCTTTATATCACAGTTTAAAACCTCCGGCTTCCGGCTTCCGACTTCCGGCTTCCGGCTTCCGGCTTCCGACTTCCGGCTTCCGGCTTCCGGCTTTCGACTTTCGACTTCCGCCTAGGCCTCAAGCTCACGGTACTTCTTCTCAGCAACCTTATACAGCAGTATCATAGTCAATAGCCCCAAAACTGCAGCTACAAAGCCTATACCAATAAACACGAGCCACATTGGCGACTCAAGCGAAATCATAATAAAAGCGGCTGCAGCTAATATGAACAGTACCAGCATTGACAAAAGCATGCCTATGCCTCCGTTCATATTTTGCTTCATCGCTTCCTGCTCGCTGTTCCACACAAGCTTAGGATGGAAGATATCCAGCGTCAAATTGATTGCATTCATAGGCACCGAGCCAAGAAGGCCTATCACAGAGGCTCCAAGCACCCACAATACAGGTAGCCTAAGAAATATTATCATAATTAATGCGGTAGTAATCACCCCAAGTAACGACACTATAATGCTGACCACCAGCTTTGCATTTGCCTGCTGTCTACCGGTAACGGGAATCATTTTTGTGATCCACAGTGTACTGCCCTCTCTTGACAAGGCTGTAGATGCTACCATGTTCATGCCCGCTGTAAACAGCATGAGTCCAAGTCCCCCCAACAATACATAGGGCAATAATTCCGGCTTATTTATTTCATTAAATAGCTGGGCAAATTCAGGCTCACTACCCTGCATAACAAGCACATAAACAAAGATTAAGGGTCCGATAATTGTTCCGACAAAGCCATTCAACAAGTAAAGAGGAGTTCTAACCAATATCCTCCAATCCCGCCTCATCATTGCTATCACAGGATCTGATGCCTTACCAAAGCTTTTTTGCTTCTGCGAATCTGTCAGAGTCCTTCTCTTTCTGCTCACCTCACGCCCAGCCAGGAGTGATTTATAGAAAACGCGGTTTGACAGCATCATCAGCAATGTAAGAAACAGCGCACAGGTAAGCAGGAAAAGCAGTAAATATCCTATTCCAGCCAGTCCGCCATCTGTAAGCCCCTCTGTAGCCCATCTAACAGGTGGAAACCTCTCTCCGACCATATCAGCCAGGCCTCTTTGACCTATAAAGAAGCTCTCCATTTTCTCCGGATTATTAGGCATCTTTTGCATATAGGTGCTAAGCCCTAATGAAATAGCAACCCCAATTATCCCAGCCGCAATCGTGAGAAAATCCTTATATTTTCTAAGATTAACTAAGCGCATTAGCAGCATCACAAGTAATGAGGCTATAGTCAAGGGTATAATGGGGACAGTCAGCATTAGTATCAGGCTTCTTATCCAGTATAAAATCCCCTGTCCTGTTCCGGCACCATAAATAATGATGGGCGGAAGCATAATTGGCACTGATGTGAGGTACTCATTTATTATAACAACGATAAACTTACCGGCAATAACCTCATAGGGCTTCAGAGGCAGCGGCACAAAGGATTCCAAGTCATTAGAAAAGTAGAATGTTCCCATCACATAAAATATTCCAAAAAATAGAATAATCGATAGGGAAAACATAATGGACAAAGTCAATACCATATCCGGCTGGCCTATGGCCAGGCCTGCAGTGAAAAGTGACAGCATCATTGCAGTGTAGATAACCAGCAGTGGTGCAAATGACAGGACCATAACCGCAGCGATTAGTATTGGCTCCCATCGTTTTTTCTTTTCTCTGGTGAATCGATATTTTAGGGCGGAAATTCCATAATTTACATTCAGCTGCATTTTAACAAAAGCCGCAAAAGGTTTCATTTTTCAGTCAACTCCAAGAAAATATTTTCAAGTGATTCCTTAATGTCTCCTTGCCTGAGCTCATCCATAGTCCCTATAGCAATTAGCTTCCCCTTGTGTATGATACCCACCCTGTCGCAAAGCCTCTCAGCTACGTCCAGGACATGTGTCGAGAAGAAGACCGTATTCCCCTTATCACAGTGCTCTCTCATCTGGTTCTTTAATAGGTGCGATGATTTGGGATCCAGCCCAACCATTGGCTCATCCAGTATCCACACCTCAGGATTGTGAATTAATGCTCCCGTCAATGCAATCTTCTGCTTCATGCCATGGGAGTAGCTTTTTATTAAATCAGGAGCCGCATCCTCCAGCTCAAACATTCTTAGATAATTCTCAATCCTTTCACGCCGAACATCAGCTGCTACTCCATAAATATCGGCCATGAAGTTGAGGTACTCCGTTCCTGTCAGCCGGTCATACAATAGTGGACTATCGGGAACATAGCCTATCATCCTTTTTGCTTCAATGGATTGCTTCATGATATCAATGCCATTAATCAGAATATTGCCATTGTCAGGATTTAGCAGTCCTACAATCATTTTTATTGTTGTTGTCTTGCCTGCCCCATTAGGGCCAATAAAGCCGAAAATCTCACCCTTTTTTACTTCCAGGCTCAGGTTATCGACTGCTTTAATAGCTCCATTATTGTAGCTCTTCGTTATGTTCCTTATGTCAATCATGTTTTCCCTCCCGTTAACAAAAATTCTCATTCAAGCACAAGGTAAGCAGCTCCGTCTATTCTTGTGGTTTTCTCACTATCAATATTGATTGAGCTTACTTCATACTCATCTGTTATTACATTCGCAGCAAGCCCCATATATGAGCTAAGAACATCTCCCAAGCCTATGCTGTGCTCCACATTCTTCCCCAGAATCTCAATAATACCGGGGATTTTCCCTATGTTTTTGATGGTTCCCTTCTGCTTGATTAACTGCTTCATAAAATTAAGCTGGTTCTTTTTCCTGCCTATATCGCCAATCTCAAAGTAGGTCCCATCCTCCCTTTTGCCCTGCCTAAATCTGACGAAGCCCTCCGCATTGAATCCATCAAGGCGCTGCATTCCCTTTTGTAAATCTATCACGAGCTCCTGAGTTGGATCTACATAATCCATCCTGTAGGGGACATTAATCTCGACGCCGCCCAAATGATCCACCAATTCTCTGAAGCCCCTTACGTTTATCATAATATAATCATGCAGCTCAAGGCTGAACTTTTCTTCAATAACCTCGGCCAGAAAGCTGATGGAGCCACTTTCAAATTTGCCTTTATGCCCTATCATAGTCCCTATTTTATGAGTTGAGTTAATCTTATGAATGCCCGGCGAATGAAGTATCCCCAGTTCCCCCATCTTCGAGAGTACATCTTCATTGTATTCAATATAAGTATCTCTGGGAATCATCACGAGCTTTAACACTTTATTGTTTTTATCTATGCTGACAATTCCTATAGTGTCATAAAGATTATCCACCTTGTCCTTTCCAAGGATGAGGATGTTCTTAGAACCTTCCTTTGCAATCTCCTGAGAATATGGCTTCCCTACAGTAAGGGTCTCTATGACCTGCTCAGGCTCAGGCTCAGAGTCATTCTCCTTTACCTTAACAGGCGCAGGCTTTACCATTACATCATAATCATCATTCTCATCATACTGCCGCTCAATTTGCTGTTCGCCCTCAGGAACCAGTAGCCCCGCGCCACTGGCGACTGTCAGAAGCGTAATTCCTAATATGATAAAAACACCGATCCATATAAGTATTCCTTTATTGTTGCTTATCCAAACTCTCACCTTAAAGCATCTCCCCGAATCCATTGTTTTTCTATGCAGAGCTTTCGTCTTATGTTGCCTCAGTAATTTCCCTGCCAAATAATTACGTATACCATTATATTATAAATATGTTTTCCTTACTATTCAATTTTTAATTGTTAAAAAAAAGTTGTGCCAATGATCTTGACCACCGACACAACTGTTAACACCTGTTATCCTACTTATCTGCCTTATTCTTCAGGATAGTTCTCTCTTTGAGCATAATGCGTATGAAGCAATTCGTGAGCCTTGTGGCTTCCCGGATGCTCAAAGAACTCCTCATATAGCTTCTTGACATAAGGATTGTCCTGAGATTTTCTGAGCGGCATGTCTTCATCCTCTTCGTAGATTGCCTTTGCTCTCTCTGACCTTAGGTCGAGCCAGCTCCTAACCTGTGAAGGCTGAATAGGCTGCCCGCCACCGTTTACGCAGCCACCGGGGCATGCCATTATTTCCACAAAGTGATATTGCTCATCACTGTTTTTAATCCTGTCCAGAAGCTTCCTTGCGTTTCCGGTTCCGTTTGCAACAGCCGCCTTAACTTTCATGCCGGCTATATCAAGAGTCGCTTCCTTAACTCCCTCAATACCTCTTACCGCTTCAAACTCAAGCTTCTCAAGAGGCTTGCCTTCCAAGAGCTCAACAAGATATCTCAGGGCTGCTTCCATTACACCGCCTGTTGCGCCAAAAATGACTGCAGCACCCGTTGCCTCACCCATCGGATCATCGAAATGTCTCTCCGGAAGATCTGTAAAGTCTATTCCTGCTTCTCTAATCATTCTTGCCAGCTCTCTGGTCGTAATGACAACATCAACATCCCTATAGCCTGTAGAAGCTAATTCCGGACGAACTGCTTCAAACTTCTTGGCTGTGCATGGCATAACAGAAACAACAAATATCTTTGCTGGATCAATGCCCGCCTTTTCAGCATAGTAGGACTTGAGCACTGCTCCAAACATCTCATGGGGAGACTTGCAGCTTGAAAGGTTGTCAAGGAATTCCGGATAATTATGCTCGCAGAACTTGATCCATCCAGGGCTGCATGAAGTAATTACAGGCAGCTTGCCGCCGTTTTTGATTCTACCGACCAGCTCAGTAACCTCTTCCATAATGGTAAGGTCCGCTGCTGTGTTTGTATCAAACACTTTCTTGAAGCCCAGGCGCCTAAGCGACGCTATCATGTTGCTCGTCACCCTTGACCCTATCGGCATGCCAAATTCTTCTCCCAGTGCTACCCTTACCGCCGGTGCAGTTTGAACAACTACATGCAAATCCGGATTGGCAAGAGCCTCCCATACCCTGTCAGTATCGTCCTTTTCCCTGAGCGCCCCAACGGGACAAACATTAATGCATTGTCCGCAATTTATGCAGGGTACATCTGCCAGGGACTTCTCGAAGGCTGAACCGACTATTGTCTTAAAGCCTCTATCATTGGTGTCAATAACTGCCACCTTCTGTACATTTTTACACATGTTCACGCAGCGTCTGCAAAGCACACACTTGTTGGGATCTCTTACAATAGAGGGTGAAAGCTGATCCAGCGGATGGATGTTGGTTTCCCCTTCAAAACGAACATCCTTTATATTCAGCTCTTCAGCAAGCTTTTGCAGCTCACAGTTTCTGCTTCTTACACAGGTGAGGCATTTCTTGTCGTGATTCGACAGGATAAGCTCCAGCGTAACCTTCCTCGACTCTCTGACTCTTGGGGTCTGAGTGAATATTTCCAGTCCCTCTGATACCGGATAAACACATGCTGCCTGCAGGCTTCTAGCTCCCTTAATCTCAACAACACACATCCTGCACGCGCCAATCTCGTTGATATCCTTTAAAAAGCAAAGCGTCGGTATATCAATATTTGCATATCTTGCAGCTTGAAGAACCGTGTAGTCCTTCGGAACTTGAATTTTCCGCGTATCTATCATAATATTGACCATTTCCATATGCGTACACTCCTCCTTTTGTGACATTTACCATTAAACATTCTTAAATATGGCTTTGAACGGGCATTTCTCCATGCAAACACCACATTTGATACATTTATCCTGATCAATAACATACGGAACCTTCTTCTCTCCGGTTATAGCACCAACAGGACAGTTCTTTGCACATATACCGCAGCTCTTACACAGGTCTGCCTGGATAACATATCTCATCATAGACTTGCAAACGCCTGCGGGGCATTTTTTATCCTTTACATGCGCAATATATTCATCCTTGAAATATCTCAAGGTGCTCAGAACGGGCTGCGGAGCCGATTGTCCAAGTCCGCATAGTGCAGAGGAAATGATGTTCTTTGACAGAATCTCGAGCTTTTCGATGTCTTCCATCTCGCCCTTGCCGCCTGTTATCCTCTCCAATATCTCCAGCATTCTCTTAGTACCAATACGACAAGGCGGGCATTTTCCGCATGATTCTTCAACTGTAAACTCCAGGAAGAACTTTGCGATATCAACCATACAGTTGTCCTCGTCCATGATAATAAGACCGCCTGAGCCCATCATTGAACCGATTTCCTTCAATGTTTCATAGTCTATCGGCGTATCTATAAGGCTTGCAGGAATACAGCCTCCGGAAGGTCCTCCGGTTTGAGCGGCCTTAAACTTCTTTCCATTCGGGATTCCGCCGCCAATATCATAAACAACTTCTCTCAGAGTGGTGCCAATGGGGACCTCAACAAGACCTGTGTTATTAATCTTGCCGCCTACGGCAAACACCTTCGTGCCCTTGCTTTTTTCGCTTCCTATAGTTGTAAACCAATCTGCTCCCTTTGTGAGGATAATTGGAATATTTGCATAGGTTTCAACGTTATTGAGTAATGTAGGCTTCTGCCACAGTCCTCTTACTGCCGGGAAAGGCGGCTTGGGCTTTGGTTCGCCCCTCTTGCCCTCTATTGATGTGATTAGAGCCGTTTCTTCTCCGCATACAAAAGCACCGGCGCCAAGTCTCAATTCCAGGCTGAAGCTAAAGTCTGTACCAAGTATATTTTTGCCTAAAAGTCCATAATCCTTTGCCTGCTCGATGGCTATATTAAGCCTCTTGACGGCAATCGGATACTCTGCTCTCACATAAATATAGCCCTGATTGGCTCCAATGGCATAACCGGCAATAATCATCGCTTCGATTAAACTGTGGGGGTCGCCCTCAAGAACGCTTCTGTCCATGAATGCGCCCGGATCGCCTTCGTCTGCATTACAGGCAATAATTTTATCATCGCCCTCAGCTTTGGCAGTCAATTCCCATTTCAAACCGGTTGGGAACCCTGCTCCGCCTCTGCCTCTGAGACCTGATTTCTTAATCTCGGCTATTACATCCTCAGGCTTCATTTCAGTCAATGCCATCTGGAGTGCCTTGTAGCCGTCATAGGCAATATACTCATCAATGTTTTCAGGATTGATAGTACCGCAGTTCCTCAGCGCAATCCTGACCTGGTTCTTGAAAAAGCCCACATTCTCCAAGGATTTGGAAGTATCCTCGGCTTCGGTATCACCGGCCATCAATCTTCTAACCAGTCTGCCCTTAACCAGATGCTCTTCAACAATTTCCTTCACATCTTCTACTCGAACCATTGTATACATAGCGCCTTCGGGATAAACAACAACAATCGGCCCTTGTGCACAAAGCCCAAAGCAGCCGGTTGTAACGATCTTAACTTCCTTGCTTATATTATTCTTTTCCAGCTGATCAGCGAACTCCTGCTGAATCTTTGGAGAGTGCGATGATGTACACCCCGTTCCCCCGCAAATCAGCACATGTGCCCTGAAATAATCCATTTTGCTCCCTCCTGCAATATCAAAGTATTTATTGGAAAACTATGCCTTGTTCTCTTCTTCCTCTACAGCTCCTATTGTAAGGTCCTTACACACTCTCCCGTTAACTATGTGCTCGGCTACAACCCTTGCAGCTTTTTCAGGTGTCATCTTTACATAGGTGGCTTTGGTTCCATCCGCATTGAACACTTCCACAATGGGTTCAAGTCTGCACACGCCGATACAACCGGTCATCGAAACAGTAACATCTCTAAGGTTTCTTTTGCCAACTTCTTCAACAAAGGTATTCATAACAGGTCTGGCACCAGCTGCTATACCACAGGTGGCCATACCGACAACAACACGGGTACCTTCCTTGTTTGTCCTCATATTTATCTGGTCCAGTGTTTTCTTTCTTATTGCTTCAAGCTCAGCTATTGATTTCACTTAAGACACCTCCGAATATTTCTTTTAATCCTTCACTTATATATTCACGAAGCCACACAATCACTTCAAATTCCGATAAAGGGACATCTCCAAGGACTTGCTTGACTTCTCTTGAATTGAAAACAAACTGCCTATCTCCATTTTCGAGCTGTAAGTGGATTTCCACTGTAGGATAGCCCGCTGCCATATCGGCAATGACCCCCGGTAAATCTCCAATAGGAGGTCTGTCGATACTATTGATCTCATATCTGGCTCTTACCACAGTCCCAACATCCTTTTGAGAGCTTATGGCGAAATCTCCGCCCGACTGCTCTGCCGATGCCTTGAACAAAGGTATCCCTAGTCCAACCCTTCTGGTGGTTCTGCCGGTAGTAAAGGGATCCGTCACCTTTGCCAGCACCTTGCTGTCCATACCGCAACCATCATCCTCAATAACTATCCTCAGCATTGACTTTCCTGATTCTACTGTTATTACGACCTTGATCACTCTTGCTTGTGCTGCTGTAGAGTTTTGCATAATATCAAGGATGTGCAGCGATATTTCTCTCAAGTCCCTTATCCCCCAAACAAACTGAAAAATAGAGAATCTTACAGATCTTTATACTTATCCAGGATCTTGTCAATGTCATCCGGACTAAGCTTGCCATACACGTCATCATTGATCATAATAACGGGTGCAAGACCGCATGCGCCAATGCAACGGCATGCCTCCAGAGAAAACCTTCCGTCTTCCGAACAATCCCCCACTGATATGCCCAATTTTTCCTTGAGTTTGTCCAGTATCAGGTTTGAGCCTTTAACATAGCAGGCCGTACCCATGCATGTACTTACCTTATACTTGCCCTTCGGCTTGAGTGAAAACTGAGTATAGAATGTTACGACACCATAAATTTCAGAAAGTGGAATATTCATTTTCTCCGATATCTTTTTCTGAACGCTCATGGGCAAATATCCATATACATCCTGGGCTTCATGCAGTACAGGTATCAATGCTCCATTAATATTCTTATACTTTTCGATGATTTCCTGCAATTTGCGTTCTTTTTCATCAACGCATGCACAGCAGTTACTGCTCATTTCAAGATCCCCCCAGATATTTATTTTCTCTATTGTTAAGTATTTAACAAAACTACTGGTATTATATCAAAAATATAAATATAAAACAATATGCAAAATCAATAATTTATCCGCAATTATGTATACATTATACAAGTATGTTTATCAGTTCACAGGCAGTTAAACCAGCGCTCGGCTTATCTTTATCCGGCTCTCTTATCCTGCTCGCTTCATCCACATGTCTGAGTGCTTCTCCAATCCCGGCCATGTCATCTGCCTGGCCGGATTCCTCACCGATCAAGCCAAAGCCATCTGTCGAACCGTCTGCCTCTCTTGCTGCCCGGCCCTCTATCTCTATCATGCTCTCTCTTTCCAGAATGTCCCCCAAATAATGTGCATCTGATGACCTTATCAATTTGTAGCCGTCCAGCTCAGGATGTGCCGCCCTATAGGCGTATCTATCGCAGTTTTTTGATATTTCAAGATACTTTATTTTTAGTTCCTCGGGAATCAAACCCAGATTTGAAATCATACTATAGGAAGACCTGTCCACATGGGCCGGAATCACAGCTCCTCCAAGGCTTGTGACCAATGAAAAGACCTCGTCTGCAGTAAGGCTTGTAGCAGTTACAAGCAAACGCTTCTCCTCACCAATGATCTGATCATTTTCATCCATAATGTACTGACTGCCGAATATATCCTTCCTATTTTGAATTGCAGGAAGAGCTTCATATACAATCTCATGAAGCTTTAATGCACTTTTCAAGTCGGGCAGAAGGCTGATGAGGTGGATTTCCTCACAGGATTCTACTTCCATCCCAGGAATAAATACGAGCCCCTGATTCCGGGCACATATGCTGACGGCCTCCAGATTGGCTCCTGAGTTGTGGTCTGTAAGAGCGATTGCATCCAGGCCTTTTATAACAGCCATATTTACGATGTTATTCGGCGTCATATCCTCGTGGGCACATGGGGAAAGCGCGGAATGAATGTGTAAATCCACAGCGTATTTCATGCCAACTCCTGTATGGGCATTTTGCGATGCATCAGTTTTTAAGCACCTTCGCACAATATATTGCGAGTATATATGAAGATATGTCACTATATATTGAGCAGCCAATTTATACTAAGGTTGCACCGCAAAAGCCGGTATAGCAAGCTTTATTCTTGTTTATCTTATATACCACAATCGTGAGCAATTGAGCAGATCTCATAAGCGGTTAGCTCCGAGCTAATAATAATTGTGTTCTCGTCAATGGCTCTATTGATCGTGGCTTCATCTACCTTAATGCCTTCCGGTATGATAATGCAGGAAAGCTCTGAAATAGACGCCACAGCAACAATATTCAAATGGGTATGTACCGTCACCCAAGCCGAGGACTTTGGCGCATGAGACATAACCCAGCTGAGCAAATCTCCGCAGTAAATTCCTTTTATCTCAGTATTATCCCTGGGTTCACCTGTTAATACTTTAGCCCCAAGCTTTGCTGCAAATTCTGCTGCTAACATCCACATACCCCTCCATTAGTTTGGTGTTCTTTATTTACTTTTGTCCTCATGCTCGTCGTTCACAGCATAAGAGGGCATATTCCCCAAGCCTTGCATTTGTATCGATAAATCACGCAGCTTTTCGCGAAGCTTAAATATACAGTCTGTTTCCTGTGCCATGCCTCTTACAATGTCCTCTGCCAGTGCACGGCAGTTCGGTGCACCGCATGCACCGCAGTCAAGTCCGGGTAATCCATCGTTTATCTTCTCAAGATCCTCAAGCTTCTTCATCGCCTTCCCAAAGTCATCGTCCAACTTCATGACAGGTGTATACTCAATTTCCTCTGTCCAATCAATATTATCATTGTAAGTATCCTGAAGCAGATCGCTTTTATCCATCGCTTTTGCGTCATCGACGTGCTTTTTTATCCTGGTCTTAGCCACATAAACATTTTCCACATTCAAGGGGCCACCCAGACATCCGCCTGTGCAGGATAGGGCCTCAATAAAATCAACGCCCATTATTTTCTCGCTCTCCACTGCTTCAAGTATGGTAATGACATTGTGAATGCCGTCGACAGCAAGAAATTTGTCTGTGCCAATTGCCAGCCCTTCACCACCAGAGTTAGCCCACCTTATGCCCTCATAACCTGCCTGAAGCAATTGCTCTTGCTCTTTGAGCCTATCCAGACAGGCAAGCATTTTTAGATAAATGTCCTTTATCGATATGACCCCGTCCACAGAAGACTTTTTACTCTCATAAGGCGCTTTCACGCTTGTGGCCTTCGCTGCACAAGGCGTAATAAAGAAAACCCCAATGTCAGAGAGATTAATCTGCTTTTCTGATGCAGCCTTCTTCTTTGCAATTTTCGCTGCGACCTCCATAGGAGATTCCAGCTTAACAAGATGATCTATAAGGTTGGGGAAGCGTACTTGAATAAGCCTCACAACTGCGGGGCAGGCTGATGAAATTAAAGGCTTTTTAATGCTTTTATCTGCCAGGAGCTTTTTGGTTGCTTCCGTTACAAACTCAGCACCTCTTGCCACCTCATATACATCATCAAAGCCAATCTTCTTTAATGCATTAAGCAGCATGTTTCTGGTGTATTCTGGCGTAAATTGGCTGTATAGTGTTGGAGCAGGTATGGCAATTTTGTGCTTGAAATCAAAAATGCATGATAAATCATCGGTTATGGCCTTCTTGGCATGGTAAGGGCAGATCCGTATGCATTCTCCGCAGTCAATACATCTCTCATTGATAATCCGAGCCTTTTCCTGCCTTACTCTGATTGCCTCTGTAGGGCACCCTTTAATACAATTTGTACAACCCCTGCATTTGCTCTCATCCAGCGTAACAGAATGAAAATATTTCGCCATTAATATACCTCCCAGCTGATGTCAAAGGCGCTTGTTAAACTCAACGGTAATTGTTACCTTAGTTCCTTCTCCAATCTGTGTATCTATATCAAGCTTGTCCGTATATCTTTTGATATTGGGCAGCCCCATTCCTGCTCCAAAGCCCATTTCTCTTACCTCGTCGGAAGCAGTCGACCAGCCCTCCTGCATTGCCAGTTCGATATTGGGAATGCCAGGGCCCTTGTCTGTGATGGTTACAATAATTCTATCGCTGCTAACCTCGACATCCGCAAAGCCGCCATTTCCATGAATAACAGCATTGATTTCAGCTTCATACATAGAAACTGCTGCTTTTTTTACTAGGGCAGGGTCTATCCCAAGCTGTACCAGCTTCTTCTTTACACTGCTTGAAGCTTCTCCAGCATAAGTAAGATCGTTTGCAGGTATCTCATAATGAAGTTTCATCAAACTTTCACTCACTACCAGACACCCTTTCCTGTCAAACCGGCATCATAGAGCTTACCACAGGCTATAAACATCGGGTTATCGGTTGACATCAGTGTGATACCTTTTTCTTCGGCCAGTTCAACTATATTCTCTCCCGGAACCTTTCCCCTCACAAATACAACAACCTTGATATCCATCATTTCGGCGGTCCTTACCACCTGTGGGCTGACAAGCCCTGTCAGAAGCAATACATTTTCCTTAACATATGCCATAACATCGCTCATGAGATCTGAACCGCAGGCCGAAACAATTTCCATATCCAGATCATTGCCCGATATCAGTGTTGCATCGAGGATTTCTACAACCTCTCTTAATTTCATAACCTAATCCTTTCAAAATAAATTCGCATATAATATCTGATATTTTATCATATTGTTAATGGATTAACAATATTTCGTTTACACCTTATACATTCGGTAAAGAAAAGACGTATCTGCCATTAATCCCAGCAAATACGCCCTATGTTACCATTTCTCAACTCTTATGTGCTACAGACATGCGCCTTACCTTAGTTTTACCTAATTAATCTATGACACCCTATGAGCATGTTCTCTATTTCTTGATTTATTGAGCTAAAACGGCATTTTTCACAACATCCTCCGGCACAGTAATGACGAAATCCCCATCGTAATTACTATATGCGATTCTAAAACTGAAGTCACCACTCATCTCACCTTCATTTTCTGTCTCGTCCCGTGTAAATTTAGTATCCAACGCTATGTAGTTTATTAGGTATGTCGTTCTGTTCAGAGATATCTCCGCTGAGAAATCAGTAAACTTCATACCATCAGTTATGCCCTTACTATATCCTGAATTCTGCTGTGCCATGGCTTCTTTAAACATATCATGTAAAAACACATCGCCCCTGAGGAGAATTTCATCATCATATTCACTATCAATTTGATTCAACCCTGTACACAAAATATCATTATTGTTTATAACATTATTATTACTCTGGCTTACGAACAGTTCCCTGTATTCTGCGTCAGTGTATGCCGTTTTATTCCATTTTTCGAGCAGTGGACTTAATGTGTATGATGTATTGTTGGCACAGTAAGTCTCTGTTGATATCAATGTCTGCCCAATATTCATATCAAAATTCGTATGTAACCTCTTATTTGGTATATCCAACGCCGTTGATGTATCAAACACTAAATTTACACTAGTATCACCTAATTTGATATTACCTGTCAAATCCATGTCCTGCTTTAGTTTTTTAACCTTTGCCATTTCCTCATTTGATTTGTCCAGTATCTGCTTTATGTTGTCAAATTTATCCGCATCACATATTAGAGCTGATCTTGTCCTTCCGTCCCATACAACCTTTTTACCCATTGTTTCGGCTACGAAGCGGAGCGGTATGTATGTTGAATTCCCGTAAAAAATAGGAGCAGAATTGAGCAGGACCGATTCGTCATTAACAAATGCTTCCTCCTGCCCTATCAACAAATAAATCTTGGTCTGGCCGTCCCAGACGGTGACGCTTTTTTCTTCGTGATTGTAAATAATATGCTCATCATCATTGGGTACACCGAGCTTAACAAGTAACTCTCTTAACGGCAGCAGTGTACTGTTGTTGACGGAAATCGGCACCTTTTCAAACTTCTCGAGCTTGCCATCCATAATAATCTTTATTTCCGGGACTTCAGTAGGCTTAGGTGCCTCAATTGCTTCTGCGGCAAAAGCACTGCCGGTCAGCAATAATGTCATCATGAGTATAGTTAATAATAGTTTTACTTTCATGTTTTACCTCCACCGAGTTAATTTTCATATATTGAACACTAAAATCTTTAGTTCTAATATTTCTATTATTTGTATCACTAATTTATGTATTACACTTGCTGCTTAATATCCTTTGTGCTGCTTCTATGTCTGCCAGTTTTACTACTCCTGTGCACTGACAAGCAGTTCATTGATTTGTTGAAGATCAGGCAAAGCAGGTATTGCTCCCCTCTTTCCCACGCAGAGCATAGCTGCGGCGTTAGCAAATCGCACATATTCTGTTAGCTGTTTTGGTATATGTATAAGTGGAGATTCCTTAATAATACAGTAAAGAAAGGCGCCCCAGAAAGCATCTCCTGCGCCTGTCGTATCAACCACTCGATCTGCCCGGAAGGCCGGTATCAAAACACGAGTACCCTCAACACCAAGCATGGCACCCTTCTCCCCCAGCGTAACCACCGCAATGGATATATCCCTTTTCAATAGAGCATCCAGCGCCTTTTCCGGCTCGGCGTATCCGGTCAAAAGCTCTGCCTCGTCCTGCGATATCTTGACAAAATCTACATAGGGCAGTAGTGAACGCATTTGCTTGCGAGCCTCTGCCTCACTGCTCCATAAAGAAGCACGATAATTTGGATCATAGGAAATATGCGCACCCGCCTTTTTTGCGGTCATAACCGCATGAAGAGTTGCCCCTCGAGCCGGCTCATCGGTCATCGACAGTGAACCCACATGAAACACTTTACAAGAGGTCAAAATTTCTGTCTTAAGATCTGAAGCCTTAATGAACATATCGGCGCCGGGCTTCCTCGCAAATGCAAATTCACGTTCACCGTTTATATCGAGGGACACGAAGGCCAGCGTAGTGAAGACATCATCAGCGAACACCAATCCGCTTGTGTCAACACCTTGCTCATTGAGAACATCTGCAAGAAAGCGACCATGGGAGTCCTTGCCTACCTTCCCCAGAAACGCGGTCTTAAGGCCAAGCCGAGCTGCTGCACAAACAACATTTGCAACCGCACCTCCCGGATTTTGCTCAAATAACCGCATCTTACTTTGAGAATAACCACTTTGTGTAAAATCAACAAGCAGCTCGCCCATGGAAGCCAAATCAAACATACCTGTCTCCTATTATGTCAAAGTAATATTACTAAGCATATATCTCCTGAAATCATAAATCAAGAACTTCTTATAGTATAGCATAACAGGCTTGTTTTTGTACAATAACTGAGGTTACTTTACTGCCTCGTTATAAATTCCCCTGGGCGTATAAGTGGTGTGAAGCAGCTCATGAGATCTGTGCCCAAGGGGTGAGCCGAGGAAGTCCTCGTAAAGCTTCGTTACAGAGGGATTATCATGTGATTTCCTCAGTGTTTTTCCCTCGTCCTCCCTATATATGGCCTCCATCCTTTTCTGCCTAACACTGTCATCCGTGAGCCTCGGCTGCCCTCCCCCGCTAATACAGCCTCCCGGGCATCCCATTACTTCAATAAAATGATAAGGAGATATCCCGTCCGCAACTTCCCTCATAAGCCTTGCCGCCCCGCTCAAACCACTGGTTACAGCAATTTTCAACGTCACGCCGTCAAGAAATAGAAAGTCCTCCAGAGGGTTCTCAATCAGCAATTCCGCAGTTTTAATTTGCTCCAGCCCCACAATTGGCGTAACATGGAGCTTCTCAAATGGCAGCTCGCGGCCTGTAACAATCTCATAAACAGTTCTTAATGCCGCTTCCATAACTCCGCCGCTAGTCCCGAAAATATCCGCCGCCCCTGTGGACAGCCCAAGTGGATTATCAAATTCTGCATCCTCAAGAGACCTAAAATCAATACCTGAGTCCTTAATCATACGCGCTAACTCACGGGTCGTCAGCACCGCATCCACATTAGCAAGACCTCCGTTCGCCAATTCAGGCCTTGTAATTTCATATTTCTTTGCCGTACAGGGCATGACAGATACGACAAACAGGCTTTCAGGGTCAATACCCAGCTTATGTGCATAATAGCTTTTTATCAATGCCCCAAGCATGACATGAGGCGATTTGCAGCTTGACAGGTGATCCAGTTCGTCTGGCCAGGTGTGCTCCACATACTTAATCCATCCGGGGCTGCAGCTTGTGACCATGGGTAGTACAGCCTCCTTGCCTGAAAAGGCATCTGCCAGCCTTGCAAGCAATTCACTTCCTTCTTCCATGATAGTCAGATCCGCAGCAAAGTTGGTGTCAAAGACATCATCGAAGCCCATTTCCTTCAACGCCGATGCCATTTTTCCGGTAACCAGCGTCCCTGGCTCATAGCCGAACTCCTCGCCCAAAGCGGCACGCACCGCAGGAGCAGTTTGAACCACCACTCTCCTGTTCTTGTCGAAAAGGGCATCCCATACGGCCTTTATTGAATCCTTTTCCTGCAATGCGCCAACGGGGCAAACAGTTGTACACTGGCCGCAATAGGTGCAGTTCACGCTATCCAAAGGCAAATCGGCTGCGGGACTTACTGTGGTCATAAAGCCCCTATTCTGAGCATTCAGCACCCCAACACCCTGTATATCGTTGCATACAGTGACACATCTCCTGCACAAAATGCACTTGGACATATCACGTACAATTGAGGGAGATTTATCATCTATGCAGGATTTTGATTTTTCTCCATGGAATCGGGGCATGCTTACCCCAATCAACTCCCCAAGCTTTTGTAGCTCACAGCTCTGATTTCTGCTACAGCTCAGGCAATCCTGAGGATGGTCAGAGAGCATAAGCTCATAAAGCAATTTTCTGGCTTTCTTCACCTTTTCGGTGTTTGTATGGACCACCATGCCCTCCCTTGCCTTCACTGTGCAGGATGCCTGAAGGGTTTTAGCCCCCTCCACCTCAACCACACATATCCGGCATGAGCCAATCTGATGAACCCCTTCCAAATAACACAAGCTTGGGATAATGATATTGTTCCTTTTGGCTACCTCCATGATAGTATCGTTCTTACTTCCGCTAACCTTCTTGTTGTTTATCGTTAAATTAATCGTATTAGTCATTCCTAGCACCTCCTGTCGCATCTAAGGCATCTCATTGCCTCTGCAGTGGCATTAAGCTTATGGTAGCCCACTACGACTTCGTCGAAGCTACTACAGCGTTCATCCGGCTTCAGGTATTTCATGGGGAACCTCTCATGCTCCATAACCTCACCTTCATCCACCGCCATGGGAATATCTATATCCTCTCCCGTATTCAGGACTCCTTTTCCACCCAGGAATTTGTCAATTGACTTGGCAGCACTCTTTCCGTCTGCAATAGCCCTGATTACTGTGTCTGAACCCCTTACAACATCACCACCTGCAAATACCCCTTTCATTTTTGTCATTAAAGTGTCCCTATCCGTAACAAAGGTCCCCCAATTTGTCAGCTCAACCTCATCCTTGTTAATAAAGGGGAGGTCGGAATATTGACTCACTGCAGGAATGACCATGTCTACCTTTATTCTAAACTCAGAGCCGGCTACAGGCCTTGGCTTTCTTCTACCACTTGAATCAAAGCTGCTCAACTCCATCCTAATACACTCAATCTCACTTACCCTGTCTTTCCCGATGAAGCTTACCGGTGCCACAAGAGGAATAATTCTTACACCCTCATCTACTGCATCCTTAATCTCCCTGGCGTCTGCAGGCATATCCTTTATGCGGCGCCTGTAAAGAACTTTTACCTCCTCTGCCCCCAGTCTAAGAGCAGTGCGCGCAGCGTCAATGGCTGTGTTTCCTCCTCCTATGACAGCCACATTTCCTTTTATGCTTACCTCATTGCCCAGGTTTACATCCCGAAGAAAGTCCAATCCGTGATATACTCCCTTCAAATCCTCACCAGGAATATTTACCTTGTTTGAAAACTGGGTGCCTGTTGAAATGTATAATGCATCATGCATGCTTTTAAGCTGATAGAAGGTCATGTCTGAGCCTATTTCAGTGCCGAGATGTATCCTCACTCCAGCCTGCTCTATAACCCTGATTTCGTGCCTTAACACTTCTATCGGAAGTCTGTATTCCGGTATTCCAAAGGCAAGAACTCCTCCGGCAACGGGCTGAGACTCATAGACATCCACGTCATACCCAAGCCTGGCCAGATAGTATCCACAGGTCAGGCCTGAAGGACCGGCTCCGATTATTCCGATGCTTTTACCCTTCTTGGGGAAAACCAGATCCATATAGGGCTCCTCGTTCTTAAGGGCATGATCTGCCACGTATCTTTTTAAATCTGAGATCGCAACAGGTTCGTCCAGTTGGCCTCTCCTGCATTTGCTCTCGCATTCATGAGTGCAGACTCTTCCGCAAACCGCCGGGAAGGGATTCTCTTTTCTAATGAGGTTGTAGGCATCTCTAAGCCTTCCGGCAGCCACAAGCGCTACATAGCCGGGCACATCCACTCCCGCAGGGCAGGCATTCTGGCAGGGTGAAATGAACATGTCTGCGCATACGCCCGCTCGGCAGTGTTTGTATTTGATATGCTCCTCGAATTCCTCTCTGAAATTATTAATCATGCTGAGCACGGGATTTGGAGCAGTCTGCCCAAGTCCACAGATGGCAGTCTCCTTTATCATCTCACAAAGCTCCAGCAGTGTTTCAATGTCACCCTCTTCACCCTGACCCACCGTAATCCTCTCAAGTATATCCAGCATCCTTTTCGTTCCGAGTCTGCATGGCACACACTTTCCGCAGGATTCGTCCTGGATGAACTCCATAAAAAACCTTGCCATATCCACCATGCAGGTGTCCTCATCCATTGTAATCAAGCCACCGGAGCCCATGATGGCCCCAAGCTTCACCAATGAATCATAGTCCATCGGGGTATTCAGGTTTTCGCTTGTAATGCACCCACCGGATGGCCCGCCTGTTTGGGCAGCCTTAAACTCTCTGTCCTTTCTGACACCTCCGCCGATGTTGAAAACAATTTCGCCAAGCGTCATCCCCATGGGCACTTCCACAATGCCGGTGTTATTTATTGCCCCGGCAAGGGCAAAGACCTTTGTTCCCTTGTTTTTTTCAGTGCCGAACCCCGAAAACCACTCACTTCCCTTGAGCAGGATTGGGGGAATATTGGCATAGGTCTCAACATTGCTAATAATCGTGGGCTTACCGAAGAGCCCATTTTCAAATGGAAATGGCGGTTTTTGCCTTGGTTCGCCTCTTTCTCCCTCTATGGAAGCCATAAGCGCAGTTTCCTCACCACAAACAAAGGCTCCTGCACCAATTCTTATGTCAATATCAAAACCAAATCCCTTCCCGAGTATGTTTTGCCCCAGTAAGCCTGCCTCTCTTGCCTTTTCTATTGCCAGACTCAGCCTTTCTACAGCCAGCGGGTATTCGGCTCGCACATAAACATAGCCCTTGTGAGCTCCGATTGCATAGCCTCCTATCATCATTCCCTCAATAATCCTGTGAGGGTCGCCTTCCAGTATGCTCCTGTCCATAAATGCACCCGGGTCGCCTTCATCCGCGTTGCAAACCAGGTACTTCATAGTATCTTGAGCCTTCAGCCCAGATTCCAGTTTTATTCCTGTAGGAAAACCGGCGCCGCCACGTCCCCTCAGACCTGATTTTTTCACTTCATCGACTACCTGCTGTGGCGAAAAATCAGTCAATACCTTGGCAACAGCCATGTATCCATCATTTGCTATGTATTCCTCCAGGGAGCCATAGTCAATACTTCCACAGTTTTCAAGAGCAATCTTTATTTGATTTTTGAAGTAGTCAATGTCCTCAATATATGGAATGTTCTTGTCCAAATTTCTATCTAAATATGTTTTATCAGTTTTTATTTTTCCCTCTATCAGATGCGACTGGATAATAGCAGGTATATCCTGGGGCGTCAACTTGGTGTAGAAAACGCCTTTGTTTGCCACTATACCATCCAAGGCCGTCACCGTCATAACCGGTCCGAGATCACAGGTACCTATGCATCCCGTCTCGATAACAAGCACCTTTTCCATAAGGCCCTGCTCTTCAAGGCAACTAATAAGCATATCCCTTACCCCATGACAGTTGGAGGAAATGCAGCCAGCCCCCGAGCATACAAGTATTTTATATTTCATTCCCTTCAACCTGCTGAAATAGTCATCCTTGATCCGCAAAAGATCTGCATGGTTACTTATTCTAAATATCTGCCGCATTATTTCCCCTCCTTAATACTGATCTAGAATGCTGCGAAGCTTATCCGGATTTACCTGCTTATAAACCTTATCATTTATGGTTATTGCCGGTGCCAGTCCGCAGGCTCCTATACATCGCATCACTTCAAGTGTAAACCTGCCGTCCTGTGTAGTTGCGCCAACATCAACCTCCAGTATTTCTTTGAGCCTTTCGATGATTTTTTTGCCACCTCTTACATAGCAAGCCGTACCCAGACAAACACGTATAGTATTTTTGCCTTTAGGCATTGTTGAAAAGTAGGAATAGAAGGTGACTACACCGCTTACTTCGGAAAGGGGCTTGTTAATCCTTTCCGCAATGAACTGCTGTACCTTAAGAGGAAGATAGCCATAAATTCCCTGCGCCATGTGAAGAATTTGAATAAGCGACCCTTCCTTATCCTTGTACTCCTCAATTACCTCCTCAATCCTTTCGAGCTTTTCATGCTCGGATTCAGTCTTGCACGTACAAGTCTTAGTTTGTGTGTTCATAAAAGACCTCCCTGACAAGCAAATTATTCGGCGTAATCCGGTGCGAGTGTTTGTTTGACATTGTGCTAGCAAAAAAGTCGTCATGAGGCTGTGATAAACATGTGGACATTGTGTCGCTATTAAAGATGGTATAAAGCTTAACCAGCTGTTGATATTGGTGTGGGTATGTAGCTTTGGAAGATATTACACGAAGCCGTTCATAAATGATGATTCAAAGAGCCGAATAAACTGTAGAAGTGTTTGTGAATTATTTAACTATTGTACTAATTTATATACATTATAGCACGCAAATCCGGTATTTTCAAGAAGTAAAAACATTTATTTCACAATCTTATGTACACATTTTAGTACAATTTCATATTTACGATAGTAATCAGGCATCCCCACGCCTGTTAGCATAAAACAAAACCAGTGAATAACTTTTACGTTAATTCACTGGATAAATCAAATCAACACTTCATTTTACTTGAGCCCTACCCCGACAATTGACATAGAGCCACTTAAAAAGGCCGGAGATTAAGTCTCCGACCTTTTATTTGTGCTTATCAGCCTTGCCCTTGCCTATGCTCTATTGTTTGCCCCTTAGCCCATAATCACTTCAACCTTGTGGGTCTTCTCATCATTGAAAATCGGTAAAGTGTTGCCAATAAACTCATTTCCATCGATGGTAAGCAGCTTGACTCCCTTTGAAACATGCTGGGGGTTGGAAACAATAATATCGTAAACTGTCCCCCTAAAGTTTCTTGTAACCTTGAAGCCATTCCATTCCTTTGGAATACATGGATCAACAGCCAGGCCGTTATAATCAGGCTTTATTCCAAGGATGAACTGGGAAATCGCTACGAAGTTCCACGCGGCAGTTCCCGTGAGCCAGGAATTTTTTGCTTCACCATGTCTGCCAGCCTGCTTGCCTGCAATCATCTGGGAATAAACATAGGGCTCCATTCTGTGAAGCTCGCTGATGTCCTCCCTGTATGCAGGGGCTATCTTCGAATAGCACTCGAAGGCTTTATCGCCTCTTCCAAGTATTGCTTCGGCCGCCATTATCCAGGGATTGTTATGGCAAAATATGCCGCCATTTTCCTTGTATCCGGGTGGGTAAGATGAAATCTCGCCCAGCTCAACATGATACTTCGAATATGCCGGATATAACAGAACCATTCCATGATCTGAATCTAGGTACTTCCACGCAGAATCAAGAGCCTTCTGAACATGTCCGCTATCGATTCCTATCTCCGCCATCGAACAGAAGCCCTGGGTTTCGATAAATATTTTACCTTCTTCATTTTCTCTGCTTCCGACCTTGTTGCCGAAATCGTCGTAGGCACGTAGGAACCATTCTTCATCATAGCCATACTTCAAGACCGTTTCCTTCATCGTCTGAATATGAGCCTTTGCAGCCTTTGCCTCATCATATAACCCTATGTTCTCACATATCTTCACAAAGTCATTGCCGATGTAGACGAACATGCCTGCAATAAGAACCGATTCGGCTACTCTGCCATCTTTGCTCGTAGTAGTCTGATAGGATTCATCAGGAGTTGTCGAGAAGCAGTTCAGGTTGAGACAGTCATTCCAGTCTGCTCTGCCAATCAGCGGTAAACCATGCGGTCCAAGATTATTGACTACATGATAGAAGGATCTTTTCAGATGCTCAAACATGTTTGCTGCCTTTGAAGGATCATTGTCAAAGGGCACCTGCTCCTCCAGTATATTAAAATCGCCGGTTTCTTTAATGTAAGCAGCCGTTGAGCTTATCAGCCACAGTGGATCATCATTAAAATTACCGCCTATTTCGTTGTTTCCCTTCTTCGTAAGAGGCTGATACTGATGATATGCCCCGCCGTCCTCCAATTGAGTGGCTGCAAGATCGAGTATCCTTTCCTTTGCCCTGTAGGGAATCTGATGCACAAAGCCAAGGATATCCTGATTGGAATCCCTGAAGCCCATTCCACGCCCGATTCCAGACTCAAACCAGGAAGCGCTCCTGGACATATTGAAGGTAACCATGCATTGGTACTGATTCCATATGTTGACCATACGGTTCAACTTATCATCATGAGTTTCCACCACATATTTGGAAAGCAGCTCTTCCCAATAATTATTGAGCTGTGCAAGCGCTTGATCTACCTGCTGTGAGGTAGAAAATTTTGCAATCATTTCCTTCGCTATGCTCTTGTTTATGATGCCAGGTGCTTGCCACTTATTTTCTTCTTCGTTTTCAACATATCCCAGTACAAATACAAATTCTCTTTTCTCTCCGGCTGCCAGCTTAATATCAATGCTTTGAGATGCGATAGGCGACCAGCCATCAGCAACAGAGTTGTTTGATTTGCCATTTACAACAGCATCAGGAGAATCGAAGCCATTATACTGACCCAAGAAAGAATTGCGGTTGGTATCAAAGCCGTTTATATCCGTGTTCACAGAATAGAAAGCGTAATGATTACGCCTCTCTCTATATTCTGTTTTATGATAAATCGTATTATTTTCTAACTCAACCTCACCGGTATTAAAGTTTCTCTGGAAATTGGTCATATCATCGTATGCATTCCACAAGCACCATTCTATAAAGGAGAAGAGTGTTATGCTTTTCTCGTTCTTGCTTGTATTTGTGATACTGACCTTATGAACTTCACCATTAAAATCCTGTGGCACGAAAAACAGCATTTCCGCCGCAATCCCGCCCCTCTCTCCGATAATACGGGTATAGCCGAGGCCATGACGGCATTCATACTTGTCCAGGGTCTTCTTCACAGGAGCCCATCCCGGCGACCAGAAGTCTCCGCTATTATCGCGTATGTAGAAATACCTTCCGCCACTGTCCACCGGTACACTATTGTATCTATATCTTGTTATACGTCTTAATCTGGCATCCTTATAAAAGCAATATCCCCCTGCCGTATTTGAAATAATTGAGAAAAATTCCTGATTACCTGAATAATTAATCCATGGGTTCGGAGTCTCAGGGGTAGTAATGACATATTCTCTGTTAGCGTCATCAAAATAACCGTATTTCATATAAACCTCCGCTGCATACATATTTACAAAATTTACAATCAGATATCCCTGTACTTCTTCTAAAAGTCAGCAGGGGTAGGAAAAATCCTACCCCTACCTGTTAGTTGGACATGTAGCGACATAGCGCGTTTTGAGTTCCGCTGGCGAAACTGCATTAAGGTTACATCGCTCAAGTCTTTGTTAAGTCTAAGCTTATTGCTAATTACTTACCAACCTTTGCACGCCATGCGTCGTACTGCGTCTGCATATCAGCAATCAGTGTATCAACGCCGGAAGCCTTCAGCTCATCCTCATACTTCTTAAGGATTGGGTCTACATCAACAGCGCCGCACTGCAGCTGTCTGTTGTATGTGCCTGTAACAGTCTTACAAGCAGAGGATTCTGTGCTGACGTCTGAGTCATTGTACACGAATCCAAGGCTGTTCAAAACAAGACCTGCGTCATTGTACTTACCAAAGTCAGCCCACTTGTTAGGATCTTCGTTGTCTAGAAGGAGATCCTTGAACTGATCACCATATCTCCAGCCAGGACCCATGTTATATCTGTCAAGGCCTTCCTGAGTCTGAGTGATTCTTCCATCTGCGTTTACATTGTAATGAGTTCCTTCAATACCGAAGTTGAGAAGGTTTCTTACAACATCATCAGTGTAAAGAATTTCGATGAACTGGAATGCTCTTTCAGCATTCTTGGAAGCTGCAGGTATTGCAAGCATAGCACCTGTAGTCTCACGGTTGGACATAACGGGTTGTGTAATATCAATCTGTACCCACTCTACGCCTGTGCTACCAGTCATTTCAGCATCTTTTCCGGGCTTGAGGGAGGACTCGACTGCGAAGTACTTAGCAGTCTTCATCTGCTCAGCAGTGTTTTCCATTGTTGCTGCATCAGATGCTATGTAGCCCTTCTGATAATAGTCACGAAGCTTCTTGTACATATCAACGGATTCAGGAGCAAGGAAATGGTTAACGATAGTGTTGTCTCTGTTATCAGAATACAGAGCGCCAGGAACGTTATCATCACTAACTCTATCCCAATCCAGGAACTGGAATGGTGAATCTCCGCCAACTACCAGCAAAGGAGTGATTTTGCCATCAGCCTTAATCTTGTCAAACCAGGGCTCAAGGTCTTCCATTTTCTTAAGAGTTGAAATGTCAATACCATACTGGTCAACTACTGCCTTCTGGAGCAGATATCCCCAGTTGTGAACAGTTTCCTTATGTGTGGGAACAGCGTAGTTTATTCCGCCAAGAGCAGAACCATCTACGAAGTCTTTTCCTGCAACTTCATAAATTGCGGGATATTTTGCAAGTAAGTCATTCAATTCTGTGAAGTAGCCAGCCGCTGCGTTCTTGTAGTAGTTTGCAGCCCAGTTAGCTGTGAAGCAAACGTCAAAGGGTTCGCCCGAAGAAAGCATGGTGTTTACTTTCTGCTCGTAGGGATCGCCCCAGCCAAATACCTGGAGATTCAATTTGATATTGATTTTGTCAGCCAGATATTCATTGATCTTTTCCATAACAAGATCAGTGTCTGTTTCCTGCTTGTTACCAACCAATGTCATTGTGAGCTCAACAGTCTCGGCAGGAACTGCGGACTCTGCCGGCTTGTCCTCAGCCTTAGGAGCCGGAGCATCGGTTTTCTTTGTTGTCGGGTCAGCTGCAGGTGTAGCTTTTTCTCCACAACCGCTAAGAGCAAGTGTGAAAGCAAAAACTAATACGAGAGCCAGACACAAAAACCTTTTCATACTGCGCATAGAAAATACCTCCTGATAATATAAATTTTATATATGATTGCCGATCTGCCCCTAAGGGCAAATCAGCAGAATCACCCTTTTACAGCGCCTATTGTAAGACCCTTTACAAAATACTTCTGGAAGAAGGGGTATGCCAAAACAATCGGCCCAATGGAAATGACTGCAATAGCCATCCTGACACTTTCGCTAGGCAAGTTCGCTAATATCTGGCTTGCATTAGAAATAGCATTACTTGCGTTTAATAGATTTTGAACAGCAATCAATGTCTGGTACATCAGATACTGTATGTTGTAGTTCTTGCTGTTGTTAACAAATACCATCGGAAGATAAAAGTCATTCCAATAAGCCAAGGTACAGAAGAGTCCTACAGTCGCCAGACCAGCCTTACATAGTGGGAGAACGATGACAAAGAATGTCCTGAATTCACCGGCGCCATCTATTCTGGCTGATTCTATAATGGATTCGGGTACGGTCGTCTTGTAAAATGTCCTCATAATCATCATGTACCAGGTATTCATAAGGTATGGTACTATCATAATCCATAAGGTATTCTTTATAGGAATAAGCTGTGTATAAACTATATACCAAGGTACAAGTCCACCACCGAATATCATTGTGAAAAATGCGAAGAAAGAAAAATGATATCTGTACTTAAATGAGCTTCGTGATAGTGGGTATGCATAAAGTGTAATGACCATCAAGCTTAATAGCGTACCGACAACAGTTACCAGTATAGACACCCCGTAGGCTCTCCAAATGGCATCACCGGCAGTTAACAAATAACGATACGCTTCGCCACTGAACGCTGATGGAATGAATTGGTAGCCGTTAGCTCTAATAGATGCTTCATCAGAGAGCGAAATTGAAAGTACCAGCAATACAGGAGCAATACACATCACACAAATTGCCAGGAATAATATATTAATAGCAGTATTGGCTCCAAAGCCAATCTCATTTTGTCTTCTTTTTCTAGCTAACTTCAACATGTTATCCTCCTTAGGCATTTTACATTGAAAAAGCCCTTTTTAGAAAAGTGCACTTTCCTTGTCTATTCTTCTGACAATAAGGTTTGCCGTAAAGACTGTAATGCATCCTACAACTGCCTGATAAGTCCCTGCGGCCGAGGCCATACCAATATCATTGGTGTTTCTCAATGCGGAATAAACATACGTATCAATAACCTGAGTGGCTGGCTGTAATGAACCGCTGTTTCTGGGCACATTGTAGAACAAGCCGAAATCTGCGTTGAATATTCTTCCCACGGCAAGCAGTGTGAGGATAATCATCAGCGTCTTAAGAAGCGGCAGTGTAATATGCCATATTTGCTGTAGCTTGGTAGCACCATCGATTTCAGCCGCCTCATAGTATTCCGGATCAATTCCTGTTATGGCAGCAAGATAAACCACAATATTGTAACCGGTGTATTTCCATAGTTGGAAGAAAACAAGTATAAAAGGCCAATACTTAGGTTCGGAGTACCATTCCACCGGCGCTACACCAAGTGGCTTTAAAATACTCGTATTAATTAATCCGTTCTCAATACTCAATAGGGAATATGCCAGATAGCTTACAACAATCCATGAAAGAAAATAGGGTAGAAATACAACGCTCTGGTAAACCTTTGACAATCTCTTGTTTCTCAGCTCTGTCAACATGATAGCAAAAGCTACGGGAATAATCAGTCCGAGAATGATAAACACAGCATTGTAGAGCAGCGTATTTCTGGTCATCTGCCATGCATAGGGGGTTTTAATGAAAAACTCAAAATTCTTAAATCCTACCCAATCACTTTTAATAAGGCTGGTAAAGAAGTCTCCATGGAAACGGTATCTCTTAAAAGCAATAACTATACCGAACATCGGTATATAATTGTTGACAATAAGGATAAGAACGCCTGGAAGCAACATCAAAAAAAGAGGCCATTGGGTCCTTAACTGATACAAAAAGCCCTTCTTTTTAATCTTCTTCACAGCAGTTTTGTTTGGAGCTGTAGCAAGATCCATTACTTTATCACACCCTTGTAGTTTATGAACAGCATACAAGTATATGTTACAGAAATTTAACATTTAAAAGAATAGAATGAATTGCTGAATTGTGTATTTAATTGCTTTATTGCTTTGAGCAAGATAATACAACAAGATTGTCCAAAGTAATTATTGCTCGCGAAACTCAGTGGGGGTAAGCCCAACATGCTTTTTGAATAATCTGGAGAAGTAATGGGCGTCCGGAATACCCACTTTTTCTGCAACCTCGTAATTCTTTAAGCTGACGTCTTTCAGAAGCTCTTTTGCCTTTTCAATTCTTATATCATTCAAATAATCCACAAAGTTCTTTCCCGTTTCCCTTTTGAACATTCTGCTGATATAGTAAGTGCTTACAAAGGCATGCTCAGCTACCTCATTGAGACTAATTTGCTCATGGTAATGGGCATGAAGAAAGTCCACCGCTTTTCGGAGCACAAGCTTAATGCTCCTGTTATTATAGCTATTGACCTTCTGAGAAACACTGCGGGCGGACTCATCAAGAAGAGTGAAGAGCTCCTGCCTGTTATCGCATTTTTCTATTAGGCCATAAAGCCCGTTCAGTTCATGATAATCCTTTTTCTTATCTCCTTCCTTGTCTGAAAGTGAGATCCTGATATTATTAATAGAAGAAACAGTATTCCAGCAGAAATTCTTTATGAAATTAGCCTTTGTGGGTTCAATTTTCTCGAAGTAGCTGTGAATGTCTTTCAGCCTTTCCGACACAGCAAGCTCATTGCCGGATCTAACACCTTCTATTAGTGCCTTTTGCAGCTTCTCGAGCATGGAATGATCGTCATATTTGAAAAATGTATTGACATCACTATGGAATATGATTGAATTGCTTCCCATATAAAACTTGTGCTCAAGGGCTTGTCTGCATTCAGAAAACTTTTCAGGAAGCTCTATAAAATCACTACCCTCCGAGCTTATTGCTATGGTAATGGTGCAGCTAAAGCAATTGGAAATTATCTCCTGGAGATAGGCGCACTTCTTATTTATAAGCTCCATTGAGTTTTCTTTATCACCAAGGGGCATAACAACAAAGGCTATGCCGAAATTATCCAGGGTTATCTGGATTACATTGAATTTATCAGAAAAAATCTCCTTAAATGTATTGATAATACCAAACTGATATAGGTGTCTGTCATATTGGCTGATATTATTGTTTTCGTTCTCCTCAGAATCATTATGCACTACCATCATATAGAAGTCTCCTGACTCTACCTTGAAAAGCTCCAGCTTTTGCTTTATATCAGCCTCATTTGTATTGATTTCATATATAATGTCATAAAGGAGCTTTTCACGCAGGACAGAAATATTTTCTAAAAACAGCTCATTAAGCTTCTCAAATTCCTCCGCTCTCTCATTCTGAAATTTAAGCTCCTTGACAGCTCTTGAGATGACAGATGTCAATTCTTCTATTTTAGATGGCTTGAGCAGAAAATCAAAGGCTCCTATTTTTAGCGCCTCATGGACATAATCGAAGTCACGGTGACCTGTGAGTATAATTATTTTACTATCAGGGACAGCGCTCTTAATCTCGCGAAGCATTGTGAGACCATCTGTTTCCGGCATTCTTATATCAGTAATGATGATATCAGGCCGCAGCTCTTCTATCATTTCTTTTCCGTCATGCCCATCCGCAGCCTCTCCACATACCTCGCAACCGAAGCTTTGCCAGTTAATGATGTTTCTTAAGCCTTTTCGAATAATCGGCTCATCATCAATTAGTAGTACCTTGAACATAGAAGCCCTCCCTGCCTTCAGTGTTTATCCCACTTGGAATTGTTACTATGGCCTTTGTATATTTATACTCTTCACTTTCAATTACTAACCCATAATTCTCACCATAAAAGAGCTTAATCCTTCTATTCACATTTTCTATGCCAATGCTCCTGCTTTTCTTCTTGTCATCGAGAGTCTTAAAATAGGTATCGCTATCCATAGCAAGCCGCTCGTTCAACTGCTTTAAATCTTCACTGTTCATCCCTACTCCATTATCAATCACTTCTATTCTAAGAGTCTGTTCATCCTGTTGTATTGCATTAAGAGTAATCACACCCTTGCCTCTTATCGCTTCAATCCCGTGATAAACTGCATTCTCAATCAGGGGCTGAACTAGAAGCCTTGGTATTTTTATGTTGTCTACATCTACATGAATGTTTTTCACTAACTCTATTCTATCCCCGAATCTGCGTTTCTGCAAAGATATATATTTATCAGCATAGGTAAACTCCTCCTTAATGCTTATAAGCCTCTCATCTCTGCCTATGCTTGCTTCCATCAGGTCGGACAGGTCTGACACGGTGTTGCTTATTTCCGGGACATTATTAAGCCTTGCCATCCAGTTAATAGCTTCAAGGGTGTTGAAAAGAAAATGTGGATTAATTTGCGACTGAAGTGCCTTTAGTTCGGCTTCCTTTCGTGTAAGCTGCTCTCTGTACACCCAGTTGACCAAATGGTGTATCTCACTTGACATTTCATTGAAGGTCTTGCTTAAGAAACCTAATTCATCCTGCCTGTCCACTTGTATGTGTACATTTTCACCGCCGATCTGCACCTTCTTCATGCCGTTTACAAGTAGGTTGATTGGTTTAACAATATCCATTGCAATGAAAAATGTAATGGCGATAAGCAGAAGAATAACAATAATGCTCATCAAAATTATGTTTCTTTTGAGAATATTAGCATCCTTGTATAGCTCGTCCAATGTATTATAGATTACAATCTTCCATCCTGTACTATTCTGAGTAGTATGGGCAATAAAAAAACCAGTTTCTTCGTCCGCGCTCTCTCCGAAATCGTCTTTGACTTTTTCAAATAATATCTCTGAATGCATTGACAGGTCGTCATAATTTCTGCTTGTAATGAGCTCCATATCGGAGGTCAGTATTGCTATATTCTGAAGGTTACCCGTCAACCCCTGATATGCTTCGTCAAGCACTTCCTTCTTTATAAGCATAGCCAGAAGTCCTATCTCCTGAAAGGTATCTCTGTCATTGAACTGCCTAACAAGATAAATGTTTTGGACTCTCTTCCCATCAGAGACTATATGCAGGAAGGGCTTACCCTTTTTTTGCCTGGCTTCTTCAATCATTTCATTGTAGGGTATATCATCCTTTGATCCTGCTTCTTTTGTATTGTCGTCCTGGTAATATGCTCGGCCTTCATTGGAAAACACGCACAGGGAGCGGATTTCAGGCCTGGTGATAACCACCATCTTCAGATGGCTGTTAACGGTGTTTTCATATTCAAACCGCATAAGAGCGTCTTCGACATCTATGCTGCTTTGCAGTGCGTCATATATTTTATCCTCATAGAGGAGATCCTGGGATATTTCAATCAGATTGTCCATATAATCGTCCAATCTCAATTGAATCATATTCAATATGTCTCTTGAATAATCTGTCGAATTCTCCTTAATTATACCCTCGGAGTTCTTATAGCTTAAAAGACCTAACAGTAACAGGGGTACCAAAATTTGAATAGACAATGCTGATACCAGCTTCGTTCTGATTGGCAAATTTCTATAAAACCTGAGCAATCCTGAGGGAAAGCGCTTCATCCTAATAGACCCCCGAAATAGTTCTCTTATGTTTAGTCAGATATAATCCCATTTTCGATAGCATTTGCCCAAAGCTCTTCTTCAGTAATTGTGCCGGATAAGAAATACGGAAACTGCTTAGCAATATCTTCCTCCCATGAGCTCCTGTCTACAAAGGAATCCAGCGGCCCAACCAACATATCTGACTCCCTAATCATTCTCTTGCCCTTTATTGTCATCCTTCTGTATTCGATATTGTAACTGTCTATATTCACATTGCTAATCATGCCGGTCTCAGTGGCGTAATATGCTGCAGTTTCAGCAGATGTCAGCTCTTTTAAAAGCCTTACCGCTGCTTCATACCTAGCCTCATCCTCTGCGGCTGCAGTGCTCAAATGGAAGGAGCCTCCCCCAAGTCCATAGACCATTGCCCCCTTGTAGTTATCATATCCGTCGACATAGGGAAAGCGTATGATGTCGACTGTATAATCATCTACATCAAACTCCCCTATAAACCAGGAGCCCTGCACAATCATTGCAGCCTTCTTTTCTTTAAAAAGGATGTTCCTTTCATTGTTTGTCATTGTAAAACAATTCTCCGGGAATGCTCCAATATCATATAATTCCTTTATGTATTGGAGTGCAGTCAGGTGACTGGGCTTAATCTGTCCATCCTTGAAGGGAAACTCAGTATCATTCTTTCCGCCAATCATTGCAATAAGATTTTGGTACAAATATGTGCCCTCGGAATAGGTATTAAAAGCAATTGGTACGATACCATTTTCCTTGAAAATCGCTACTGCAGCCTTCAAATCCTCAAAGCTAGAAGGAGTAGGAACATTGTATCTTTCAAACAGGTCCTTATTAATGAACATGCACTCAAACATGACTTCAACGGGAAGCCCGTAAATTCTGGCGTTATATGTGGTGTAGTCCCACATGCCCGGGTTAAAGCTTCTTTTCCAGTCAGGGTTATCCATCAATAGTCCTGTGAGATCTGCCACCTTTCCGGCATCAATCAGCGTTCTTATATCTGAGCCGGGCCACAGTCCGAAGACATCAGGATCATTTCCCGATGCAAAATCGGTCTTAATTTTAGGCAGGAAATCCTCTCCAAAAAGAGACTCATTGATTACGGTAATATCCGCATTATTTGCCTCAAACTTATCCAAGATGCTCTTTAGCGCCTCAGCCTTGCTGTCGACACCACCCCAGCTGCTGATGAAACGCAGGGTTGTCTTTTCATGCTTGCCTACTACATCATTCGTTTGTTGCTCCTGTATGCCAGAGGGTACCTTGGTGCATGCACATAGTAATAACATTATTACAAAGGGTAGCAAAACACGGTATAATGCGGTTCTCCTCACTTTATACAACTCCTTATCTGCCGGGGTATCTTGCGATGCAACATATTTTGAGTTCCGCAGTACAATATATTGCGGGTATACATGAAAGTTTGTCACTATATATTGTACTGCTAAATTATATTAAGGTCGTATCGCAAAAGCCTTCGCCGAATTGGATTTTACCTTCAGATACACTGACTAGCACATTGCTTCCATGTTGGATTTTACCAAGAAAGAACTGATCAGTCAATTCGTCCTCAACATATCCTTGTATTGCCCTGCGAAGAGGTCTGGCTCCAAACTTCGGGTCGTAACCCTTCTCCAGTATAAAATCGATTACTTCATCAGTAAAGCTAAGGGATATACCCTTATGCAGCGCCTCATCCCTTACCTCCTCAAGCATCAAGGAAACAATCTGCTTAAGTTCATCCTCACTCAAATGTGTGAATACAATAATCTCATCGAGCCTATTCAGAAACTCGGGTTTGAAGGTCTCCTTCAAGACATCCGTCACCCTGCTCTTGAGCGTCTTATAGCCATCACTGGCAAAGCCAATTCCATTAGCCTTGAGTGTTGTACCCGCATTGGATGTCATTACGATGATAGTGTTTTCGAAATTGACGACCTTGCCGTGGCTGTCTGTAAGCCTTCCATCCTCAAATATCTGAAGCAGCATATTGAATACATCAGGATGGGCTTTCTCTATTTCGTCCATTAGTATAATGGAGAATGGTTTTCTTCTTACCTTTTCTGTAAGCTGCCCACCATCATCGTAGCCGACATAGCCGGGTGGCGAGCCTATCAGCTTAGATACCGTATGCTTCTCCATATACTCGGACATATCCAGCCTTATCAAGGCATCCTCTGTTTGAAACAGCTCTACCGCCAGGGCTCTTACCAGCTCAGTTTTTCCAACACCTGTAGGCCCTACGAATATGAAAGAGCCGGGCTTCTTCTTCTTTCTGAAGCCTGCACGATTTCTCCTAATGGCTTTAGATATGCTGCTAACTGCCTCGTTCTGGCCTATTACTCTCTTGTGCAGCCTCTCCTCCAAATTCATCAGCTTCACTGCCTCGATTTCTGTTAGCTTCTGGACAGGAATCTTTGTCCATGACTCAATAACATAAGCAACATCCTCGATAGTAAGCTCAACCTCTTTATTCTGTATTTCGAACTCCTTCACTTTTTCCAAAAGCTTGCACTCACGAACCTTTAAGTCCGCTGCCTTCTGGTAATCCTCTATGGAATCCGCAGAAATAGCGTACTCCTTCTCCTCCTGAACCTTCTTCAGCTCATCCTTAAGTGCCTCTAGCTCAACCAGACCGGTATTCTTCAAGTTGGCCCTGGAGCCTGCTTCGTCTATAACGTCGATTGCCTTGTCAGGCAGAAATCTGTCAGTAATGTACCTATCCGACATATTCACAGCAGCTTCAATAACCTGATCGGATATTTTTACCCTGTGATATTTCTCGTAATAGTCCTTGATACCCTTCAGTATTTCAATGGCATCCTCTACTGAGGATTCATCTACTAAAACAGGCTGAAATCTTCTCTCCAGCGCAGAATCCTTCTCGATATGCTTACGATATTCATTGAGTGTAGTAGCACCGATTACTTGAATACTCCCTCTGGAAAGGGCCGGCTTCAATATGTTTGCCGCATTCATGGCTCCCTCTGCCTCACCGGCTCCCATTATATTATGAAGCTCATCAATGATAAGAATAACATTCCCAAGGGACTTGGCCTCTTCAATGATCCCCTTCATCCGACTCTCAAACTGGCCTCTGAACTGAGTGCCGGCTACAATGCTGGTCATGTCAAGCAGGTATATCTCCGCATTAAAGAGCTTGGCCGGAACCTGCCTGTTTGCAATCCTGACAGCCAGGCCCTCTGCAATAGCAGTTTTACCTACGCCCGGCTCTCCGATAAGCACAGGATTATTCTTAGTCCTTCTGTTCAATATCTGCACAACTCTGTCAATCTCTCTTTGCCTGCCGATCACCCTGTCGATTTTATCCTCTCTGGCCATATCAGTCAGGTTTGAACCATACATATCCAGATATTTCTTCTTCTTTAGACTCTTCTTCTCCTGGGTTTTAGTTCTAGTTCCATTCCTGCTGTCCTTATCCTCAATTAATCTCTTTGATTCCTCATCATCAGCTGTTCCCGAGTTCTTAGGAAATGCGCGATTAATAAAATTAAAAAAGGGATTCATCTTGTCACCGTTCAAAGACTGCTCCAGTTCAGAAATATCGCCATTACCCAGGTCCATATCCATATTGTCGAATAGCCCGCTCATTTGTTTGTTAAGATTTTCAATATCTTCATCGGACATACCCGTTTGTTCAATCAACTGGTTGACAGGAGCAATCCCCTGCTTTTTTGCACAGCTTAAGCAGAGCCCCTCCTGCTGCTGCTTACCATCGATAATTTTTGTTATGAAAACAACTGCATAATTTTCTTTACAGCTTGAGCACATCATCATAGTTAATCAACTCCTTTAGTTACGGCCTACTCCAGTATACTGCATCAATTGCTTGAAAGTTTAGTATATCATTATTTTATACAAACTCATGATATAAACGCGCATCGCCGTTTGCCACATTGACTCAAGGGCAAAATCTCGGCGGCGCATAAATTCCGCCGGAGGCATATAATAGCCTCATTTATGAGGCTATTATATCATGAATTTTTGAATTCATGATATAAACGCGCATCGCCGTTTGCCACATTGATGCAAGGGCAAAATTTCGGCGGCGCATAAATTCCGCCGGAGGCATATAATAGCCTCATTTGTGAGGCTATTATATCATGAATTTTTGAATTCATGATATAAACGCGCATCGCCGTTTGCCACATTGACCCAAGGGCAAAATTTCGGCGGCGCATAAATTCCGCCGGAGGCATATAATAGCCTCATTTATGAGGCTATTATATCACATTCATTGCGTTTCAGTCTACGTGCGCGGCCATATAGTTTGTGTCACTATTGTAAACTTTCAGCTATTATAAGAAGTCGGCAAGAATAAGGTTTACAATAACATGTTTTGTAACCTATTGAGCCTCTTCGGAATATATTTATATTAGCGATACAGTAAGACCAGTAAGGCAGTTAAGAGCTTACCTTTATTGTGCAAGAACATGAGGAGGTGTTTTTGAATGGCAGACAGAGGATGTGTTGGCGGAAATATTTTTAAGGATGACTGCGCCATTTTGTTCTTTATTCTAGTATTCCTGCTTTTGTTCGTAA
>Ga0123334_1000849_pt1 | contig 40923 bp, 38 predicted proteins | sample BiotimSIPDNA_FD_89706 | JGI IMG/M metagenome (GOLD analysis project Ga0123334, IMG submission 89706) | Anaerobic biogas reactor microbial communites from Washington, USA - Biogas_R1 time_0 SIP DNA | ecosystem: Engineered > Bioreactor > Anaerobic > Unclassified | place: Washington, USA...
AGAGCCCAGTATGACACGATCAACCCCGACAACCTCGAACATGCGGTCAACATCGCGCATACTGCGTATACCACCGCCTGCCTGTATCCTGATACCCACAGCATCCCGGATGCTGTGAATTGCGCTGTCATTTACGGATCTGCCCTCAAAGGCCCCGTTCAGATCGACCACATGCACCCAAATTGCGCCGGCGTCTTCAAACTCCCTGGCGATTTGCGCAGGCCTTTCACCGTATACCGTAACGTCCTCCATGCGGCCCTGCCGAAGGCGTACGCATTTGCCGTCCTTTAAATCGATTGCAGGGTATAATATCATGCCTTCATCTCCGCAAAGTTTTTCAGCATCAAAAGCCCCGCATCGCCGCTCTTTTCCGGATGGAACTGCGTTGCCATGACATTGCCGCTGTGCACGGCCGCGGCAAATTCCAGGCCGTAATTGCACGCCGCGCTGACGACATCCGCATCCTCCGGCACACAGTAATACGAGTGTACAAAGTAGACATACGCTCCTTGATTCACGCCGCCGAACAAGGATTCCCGCCTGATATCGAGGCTGTTCCAGCCCATATGCGGCACCTTTAGGGACGGGCTAATTTCAAACCTGACAACCTTGCCTCCGATCAGGCCGAGCCCGTCGTAGCTGCCGCCCTCATAACTCCTGTCAAACAGCAACTGCATGCCCAGACATATACCGAGGACAGGCCTTCCCGAAGCCGCAAAAGCTTTTATGGTTTCATCGAGCCCGGTCTCCCGCAGCCTTGCCATGGCATCGCAGAACGCGCCAACGCCCGGCAGCACAAGCTTATCCGAAAACATAATGGCAGACCGGTCGTCGGTGACCGACGCATCATCGCCCAGGTATTCAAAAGCTTTCTGCACGCTGCGCAGGTTGCCCATGCCGTAATCGACGATTGAAATCATAGCATGCCCTTCGTCGATGGCACACCCTTGATCTCAGGATCAACCTTCAGCGCCGCCGAAAGTGTGCGGCCGAAAGCCTTGAAGCATGCTTCGATGATGTGGTGCGTGTTTTTCCCATAGACCATATTGATATGAAGCGTAAGGCCCGCATTGACCGCCACCGCACGAAAGAAATCTTCCACCGTCTCAGTATCAAAATTTCCGACGGACGGCGAGGGCAGGTCGACATTGTATACAAGATACGGTCTCCCCGAAAAATCCAGGCAAACCGAAACAAGCGCTTCGTCCATCGGCAGTGTTATGTTTCCGTAGCGCGCGATGCCCCTCTTGTCGCCCGCGGCCTGCAGCAACGCCTGTCCGAGCGCGATGCCGACATCCTCCACGCTGTGGTGGCAGTCCACATAAAGATCACCCTTGCAGAAGACACTCAGGTCAAATTGTCCGTGTGCCGCAAATAGCGCGAGCATGTGGTCCAGAAAGCCCACACCGGTATTGATATCCGTTTTACCTGCGCCGTCGATGGCCAGCGAAACCCGGACATTCGTTTCATTTGTGTTTCTCTCAACTGCCGCCTGCCTCATTGCTTATCTCCTTCAAAACGTACTTTTATGCTGTTGGCGTGCGCGTAGAGCCCCTCGCTCTCAGCAAGCCTTATGATGTCATTACTGTCCTTTTCCAAAGCTTCCCTGCCGTAATAGATAACGGAGGACCGCTTTATGAAATCATCAACACCGAGCGGCGAAGAAAACCTTGCGGTTCCCGAAGTCGGCAGCACATGGTTCGGCCCGGCAAAATAATCGCCGAGCGGTTCCGGCGAATACTCCCCAAGAAAAACGGCTCCCGCGTTGACAATCTCCGGAAGCATGGTCTGCGGATTTTCGACCGCAAGCTCCAAATGCTCCGGGGCGATCATATTGGCAATTTCAACGGACTGTTTATGATCACTTGTCAGAAGTACTGCACCAAAGCCGTCTATCGACTTCCGTGCCGTTTCCGCAGTCGGCAGATCCCTGAGCTGCAGCTCGATCTCCCCTGCTGTTTTCTTTGCCACCTCGGGAGAGTCCGTCACCAGGATTGCCGCCGCCAGCGGGTCATGTTCGGCCTGCGACAACATGTCGGCGGCGATATAGCGCGGGTTGGCGCTCCTGTCGGCCACAACCAGCACCTCGCTCGGCCCCGCCACCATGTCGATGCCGACAATCCCGAACACCTCTCGCTTTGCAAGAGTCACATAGATATTACCCGGGCCGACGATTTTATCAACGCGCGGAATCGTTTGCGTGCCGAACGCCATCGCGGCAATCGCCTGTGCCCCGCCCGCTTTATATATGCGATCGACTCCCGCCTCCCTGGCTGCGACAAGAGTCAGGTAGTATACTTTATTATTTTTATCGGGTGGTGTGCACATGATGATCTCGCCGACGCCGGCGACCTTTGCCGGTATCGCATTCATCAGAACGGACGAAGGATAGGCAGCCCTTCCGCCCGGGACATAAAGCCCCGCTTTTCGTATGGGCAGGATACGCTGCCCGGTCATCGCTCCCGGCGAAACCGAGCCGATATCCTCCCTCTTCTGAAGCTCATGGAATTGCCTGATATTGTATGCAGCCTTGCGCAGGCTCTCAAGGAGCTCCGGCGCAACCATACCGTACGCCTCGTCGATTTCGTTTTCGGAAACCTGTAATTCGCACTCTGTAAGCGTAACGCCGTCAAACTCGCGGGTATAGCGAAGCAGCGCAAAGTCGCCGTTTGCCCGTACGTCTGCCAGAGTCTGCCGCACGGACTCAAGTTCATCCCTGCACTCAAGGCGGAATCTTTTCAGAATTTTGTCAAGCTTTTGGCTCTTGCCGCCGCCCCTTAAGTCCACGATCTCTATCATCTACTCCTCCAGCCTTGCGCGCATTGCGCTGATAATAGGCGTTATGCGTGCGGTTTTCGTTTTAAGGCTCACTTTGTTCACGATCAGTCTTGCCGATATTTCGCAGATGACCTCGGTGACCTCAAGCCCGTTTTCGCTGAGCGTGCCGCCGCTTTGCACTAGATCGACAATCACATCGGACAGCCCCACCAGAGGCCCGAGCTCCACCGAGCCGTTCAGCTTGATCACATCGATTGCGACGCCCTTTGACTCATAGTAGCTGCGCGCGACGCCGGGATATTTCGTGGCGACCCTGAGCAGCGATGACGAAGCGCTTTCAACGCTTTTTTGGGCCAGTGCAGCCACGCACATCCTGCATTTGCCGATACCAAGGTCGAGCATCTCATAGAGATCCAGGTTCTGCTCCATCAGCGTGTCCTTGCCGACGATTCCGATATCGGCGACGCCCCGCTCGACATAGGTCGGAACATCGCTCGGCTTAACAAGTATGAATGTCACATCGTTGTATCGGTCGGCAAAGATCAACTTCCTGCTTTTCATATCAACGATACTGCAGTCAAGACCGCATTTTTCGAGCACTGCGACTGCTTCCTCGGCAAGCCTGCCCTTTGCAAGCGCTATATTCAGCATACCGCTTCCTCCCCGGGCGAGCCCTCACCATCGAGCGCCGTCATCAGTTGGTCGAGCTTTAAAGCAAAGCCGGTTGCGGCCATATCGCGCCCGTACTGCGAAACCAGATTGTCGTACCTGCCACCGGTGATAATCGGATACCCGGATTTATCGGAGATGCCTTTGAATACAATGCCCGTATAATAGTGTACGCTCTGCAGCAGTCCCAAATCAATGGAAATATACCGTTCCATGCCCTTTGTGCTGAGCTTGCCGGCAATCGCTTTGAGGTTTTCTATCGCGTCTCTGCATTTTTGGTTTGCGCTGTAGCTTATCGCTTCATCCAATACTTCGATACCGCCGTACAGCATCGGAAGCTGCATGATATTATTTTTCAGTTTCCCGCCGACTCCGACCCTCTGCAGCAGCATTTCAAGCGCGAACATATCCTTCTGCTCGACAAGCGCGCTGATCTGCCCGAACTCCTCTCCGCTTAAGCCCGCATCCTGCACAAGGCCGTTGAAGAATTCCACCTGGCCGATATCAACCAAAAAACTCCTTAGGCCGCACTGCCTCAAGGTATCGATTGCCAACTCGATAACCTCGACGTCCGCATCGTCGTCGCGCTTGCCCATAAGCTCCACCCCCATCTGGGTGATCTGCTTCAACCCGGCGGGCGGTGCGGCGCAAAATGAAAAGACATCGCCGCAATAACAAAGCCTCAATACATCCTCGTTTTTCATGCGCGTGGCGGCGACCCTTGCCACCGGCATTGTGATGTCGGGGCGCAATACCAGCAGCCTGCCCTTGTCGTCGGTCAGCTTGAACATGCTCTCCTGGCTGAAAGCGCCGAGTCCCTGGGCAAATACATCCATATTTTCGATGACCGGTGTTTCGACAGGCGAATACCCGCATGCGACAAAGAGCTCGATTATCTTGCCCTCCAATGCTCTCTTTCGTGAACATTCCGCAGGCAGATAGTCCCTGACACCCAGGGGCAGCGTATTCTTTCTTTCCATCATACCACCGCTTTAATAATTTATCGCTTTACATAAATAAATTATAAGTGCGATATACCGATTTGTCAATATAAAATGATATTTGATAACCGGGCTCGAGAGCCCGGTTTCCTTTATAAAAAGCCATTTAACAAAACGTTAACGCATAGTACCCATGTTGGTATTGCCTTTCATACTGTTTTCAGCCTGCTGTATGAGCCGCCTTACCATCTGACCGCCAATATGTCCGGCATCCTTCGCAAGTATATCGCCATTGTATCCCTGCTTAAGGTTGATGCCTATTTCGCCTGCCACCTCGTACTTCATTCTGTCCAGTGCGGAGCTGGCCTCGGGAACCACCTTTTGATTATTTCTTGCCATGCTAGTCACCTCCTTAAATTCTCGATAAAACCGGCGGCATACCACACACACACCGATACCGCAAGCTTTATTCATTACTTATTGTTTCTAACACAACGGAAATAATCACTGGTAATTATTTTATAGTACGCCAACTCAATTGAGAATCAATTTGCTTAACCGATGTTTGTACCTGTTTAAAGCATATCCAAAAAATTGGTTTTTAACAGTATCGTCGCCTTCCATAATCTGGTTCAAGATGTCTCTGGCTTTCGATATCAGCTTCACATCATTGACAAGCGATAATATGCCTCGGTCGACCATTCCCGATTGCCTTGTTCCAAGAAACTCGCCTGGCCCGCGCTGCATTAAGTCCTCCTGTGCGATTTCAAATCCATCGTTAGTTCTGGCCATGATGCCAATCCTTTTCGCGGTATCTCCGGAATCGCCGCAGACGAGGAAGCACCAGGATTGCCGGTCGCCGCGCCCTACCCTGCCTCGGAGCTGGTGGAGCTGGGCGAGCCCGAACCTCTCCGCATTCTCGACCACCATGATGGTTGCACTTTTGACATTCACGCCGACCTCAATGACAGTAGTGGATACGATTGCTTTGATCTTTCCTTCTCTGAAAGCATTCAGAACGGCGCTCTTTTCGTCCTCCTTCATCCGCCCGTGCAGCAATGCGACCGTGCTTTCCCGTAAAGCACCATCGCTTAGTTCGTCATAAAGCTCCCGGGCTGAAACTGCCTCGAGCTTGTCGGATTCTTCAATGAGCGGGCAGACGATATATGCCTGGCTGCCGGAACTGATCTGCTTGTTGATATATTCGTACATGTCTTTGCGCTTTTCATTTGGCACGATTTTGGTGATCACAGGCTTTCGCCCGGGCGGCAGTTCATCGATGACCGATAGATCCAGATCGCCGTATATCATCAGCGCAAGCGTCCTCGGAACCGGTGTTGCGGACATTACGAGCAAATGAGGGCAGGCTCCTTTTCCCTTGAGCTCCGCTCTTTGCCGAACCCCGAACCGGTGCTGCTCATCGGTAACCGCAAGCGCAAGATTGCAAAATGCCACATCATCCTGTATCAGTGCGTGCGTCCCGACGGCAATACCGATCTCCCCCGAAGTAATTTTACTCAGAATATCCCTTTTCTGCGCGGCATTCATGCTGCCGGTCAACAGGCCGGTCCTGATGCCAAGCGGAGCCAACAGATCTCTCAGGTATTCATAATGCTGCCTTGCCAGAATCTCCGTCGGAGCCATCATCGCCCCCTGAAATCCCGATTTGGCGCAAATATAAAGCGCAGCGGCCGCGACTGCGGTCTTTCCCGAGCCGACGTCACCCTGAACCAGCCGGTTCATGACCTTTCCCGAAGCCATGTCTCCCAGTATATCGCGCACCACCCTGTTTTGGGCGGCTGTCAATGTAAATCCCAAGCCCGTCAGAAACTGCTGCAAATGCATACCTGCGTCTTTAATTATAATTCCATCCTGCCCGGCTCTCTGGTTTTTGACTGCTTCCAGCGCCGCCATAAAAAGCAGCAGCTCTTCCAAAGACAGCCTGTCCCGGCATCTTTTCGCTTCGTCCATCGAATCGGGGAAGTGGATCTGTCCGATACAGTCATTGATCTCAGGCAATTCATATTCTGTCCGAACCGCATGCGGCAATTCATCGCGGATACTCCCCCGTGCTAAGTCCATTGCCTGCCTGGCAAGGCCTGTAAAAACGGAATTGCTGATCCCCTTCTTCAAGCTGTAATAAGCGGCAATGTTTCTGTCGGCATTGATCTTTTCGATAGTAGGATTGACAATTTGCAGTATGCCGTGCCTGGCATCAGCCTTGCCGATGAAAATGCGTTCCATTTCCTTTTTGATATTTTGCACGATATAGGGCTGGTTGTAATAGATGCACTGGGCAGTCGATGTTCCGTCGTCGATATAAAAAGCCGTCACGGAAAACCTGTTTTTCATGCGCCTTATCTGCGGTTCGGATATGACCCTGGCCCTTACGACCGCATCCTGCCCGTGGCATAAATTCGCAATATGGTCAAGGGATGATAAATCGATGTATTTATACGGGGCATGATACAGCACATCACGAATCGTGATAATACCCATAGACCGTAGTAATTCCGCGCGCTTTGTACCGACACCCTTTAAATTGCCGACGGGTAAATCCAGTATGTTGTCTGTTTGCTCAATCATGGTAATACTATAATATAATAAAAGCGCCGCCGACGTAAAGCGGGGCGCTTCCGGTTATAATCAATTAATTATTCCACTGATAAAATATAGTAATATAATGGCTGCCCGCCGTACTGCAAATCCACATCGCAGCCATCGTATTGTGAGCTTGCGCGGTCGTACAGTTCGGACGCCTGCTCTTCCTTTACATCCTGTCCGTAATAGATCGTCATGATTTCAGAGCTTTCGCTGTACATCGCATCCAGAAGTTCTTTTGCGACGTCGTTGACATCACTGCCAACAACGGCGATTTTGCCATCCATAATTCCCATGATGTCGCCTTGCTTGATTTCCTTGCCGTCAAAAGAAGAATCCCTGACAGCATATGTGACCTGGCCGGTCGAAACATTGCCCAGCACGCCGGTCATAGCCTGAGCGACTTCATCCGCGCCGGCTGACGGATTAAACTCAAGCATGGCTGTAATGCCCTGCGGGATCGTTTTGGATTCAATGACATGCACCTCGGAATCCACCATCTCTGCCGCCTGTCTTGCGGCAAGAATGATGTTCGGGTTGTTCGGAAGAACGAAAACATGGTTTGCGTTGACTTCCCTGACAGCGGCAGCAATATCATCCGTGCTCGGGTTCATGGTCTGCCCGCCCATCACGACCTTGTCCACACCGAGATCCTTGAATATGACCTCCAGCCCTTCTCCCGCCGCAACAGCCACCACGCCGAACTCCTTTTTTGGCGCTTTGGACTTGTTTAAATCTTCATTGAGCAATGAGCTGTGCTGATAGCGCATATTGTCGATCTTAATGTTGGACAGTTCTCCGAGCCGCATTGCATACTGTAGCACCTTGCCGGGCATGTCCGAATGAACATGGACCTTCAGCATATCCTGGTCGCCGACAACAACCAAAGAGTCGCCGATTAATGAGTAACGGCGTTTTAACCGCTCAATATCCTCGTCGGTCACATTGTCAAACATGTTGATGATGAAAAACTCAGTGCAATACCCGAACGTGATTTCTTCCTCGGACATGGCCGCAGCGGACGCCACCTTGGTGATCAGCGTGTTTTCAAACTCCGCAATGTCTCCAAGGGGTTCCTCCCCGCTTATGGCCGAATAATATCCTTCATAAATCAAGAGCAATCCCTGCCCGCCTGCATCCACGACGCCGGCCTGCTTTAAAACATCGAGCATGTCGGGCGTCTTGAGTAGTATTTCCTTGCCGTAGTCCAGGGCCTTACGCATGATGCTTATAATATCATTGCTCTTTTGGGCTTCGCGCACCGCAGCCTCGGCAACGGCTCTCGAAACGGTGAGGACCGTGCCTTCGCGGGGCTTCATGACAGCTTTATACGCCATATCGACTCCCATGGACAGGGCGTTCGCAAATTCCTTGGCGTCAACCACCTGCTTGTCCTTCATCGATTGGTAAAAGCCCCTGAATAACTGGGATAGAATAACGCCCGAGTTGCCCCTTGCGCCCTTCAGCGCACCCCTGGAAAGCGCTTCGGCCATCGTCCCGACGCCGTCAACATCGGCTTTTGCCATTTCGCCCACCGCGCTTTGTATGGTCATCGACATATTAATGCCGGTGTCCCCATCGGGAACCGGGAATACATTCAGTGCGTTAACTTCTTCCTTTTGCCGATCAAGCAATATCGCGCCGTTTACAACCATTTCCTTCAATAGCGCGCCGTCGATTTTTTCAAGTATCAATATTTACCTCCTCGATCTGTCAAATATAAATCTCAAACTTCCGATCAGACTCTTACGCTTTCCACTGATACATTGACTTTGGAAACCTTAAGCCCGGTCATGGTCTCGATATTATATTTAACGGTGTCGATGGCGGTCTGGGCTACGGCGTTTATGGATACGCCGTATTCTACTATTATGTACATTTCAATCTCCACCGAATCCCCGCTGGATCTGACCTTTATTCCTCTTGCATAGTTTTCAATATTCAGGAGTTGGGAAATTCCGTCCGCAGCGCGCTTTGAAGCCATGCCGACGATACCGTAGCATTGCTCGGCGCTCCTTCCTGCGATAACAGCCAGTACGTCGTTGGATATACTGATGCTCCCGAGATTATTTGAAATGGTTGCCATACAATCTCTCCTTATTATAATTACACTATGCGAGCTATATACTAGCGACAGGTAAACCTTATTTTATATTATATTTGAATATCTTGCAACATTATATGCATGTGCGTAAATAATCACAACCGTATATATGAAAAAACAAGAGTAAAATGCTTGCCATAAATTAAACTAAATGATAGAATAGTTGTGCTTTTATGTGCTAATGGCTTTTAGGTGATTAAGGAGGTGTGACCGATGGCAAAAACCTGTATGGTATGCAACAAAAAGTCAAGCCACGGCAATAACGTGAGCCATTCCAATCGGAAAACAAAGCGCACGTGGAAACCAAACATTCAACATGTAAGGGCCATCGTCGATGGCACACCCAAGACAATATATGTTTGTACCCGTTGCCTGCGTTCGGGCCTGGTACAGCGTAATATTTAAGCTTGGCAATGTTAGAAGTACCGATTATTCGGTACTTTTTTCATGCCTTCTGTTTTTGCGCCCTGTCTTTTTTCCTGAGTGCGTTCAGTATGAATTTTGGCGGTTTCAATACAAATACCTTCAAAAAGCTCACCCCCTGCATCAACAGTTGCTGAATATCAGATATCCCAACACGACTAGCAATATTCCCAATAAGGCAAGCCACAGCTTGATCGGCACAAATATGATAAGCAATATCACGCCGATGGCCATGAGCACAATGCCGATATACTGGAGGCTGGGGCCGCTGAGGAGTTTTTTAAACCACCACATGCCTAACCCCTCCTTGAAATTTACATGTTATATAGTACGCAACGGGAATGTGTTTTGATACCGCAGATTGCTAGAGTTCCCTGAAAATAAGTGCGCGGCCTCCGCTTATATGAATTTCAATATCGTAAGCTGCGGCTTGATTGCTGATTCCGAAGGCTTCATGCGCCTTTACATGTACGGGACGGTCGATCCGATAAGAAAGTCCGGTATTTTTTTGATATGTAAAATCCCCGTCATACGGCAGAACCGAAAACAGCTTGCCAGGGGCTGTTTTCGATGAATACCTGCCCGATGCGAGCGTGATTTCATATCCGCCGGCAAAAACACTGCACACAACTCCCGCCTTTGCCGCCCGGTCCAGAAGCAGCAGGTTTCCGTAAAAATGATCAGGCCTTCCTCCCCCCGCACAGGCTATGGCGATATGATCCGCCCCTTCCTTGATTGCGGTATCAAGCGCAAGCTCTCCGTCCGTGTAATCCTTTTCTTTTGGGTAGCGGCGGACCGGTATGCCAGCCGGCGTACTGCCGGAATAGGAATCCATGTCACCCAGTATGACATCAGCCGCTATGACTGCTGCCTCGGCATGGCGCGCTCCGCCATCGGCGCAGATGGTCAAGTCGGATTCCAGCGACAGTGCTTTGAGCAGTTCGGTACCCGAATAGTCGCCGTTCAATATCAGAAGCGCCTTCAAGTCCTGCCGCACCTTAGGCTTTCAATGGCTTTGCGCGGATCACCGGATTGAAATATATAAGTGCCCGCAACGATGCATGTAGCGCCGGCAGACACGGCCTGGCCAACGGTTTGGCCGTCGATGCCGCCGTCCACCTCGATCATCGTCCGGTAGCCGCCGCGGTCAATGATGCTTTTCAGTTCCCTTATTTTCTCCGTCATCCGGGGTATGTATTGCTGCCCGCCATAGCCCGGCTCTACCGTCATCACAAGCACCATGTCGGCAAGTCCCAGAATGTCCGAGATTCTCTCCGGTTTCGTCTTTGGTTTGATGGATACCGAGGCCGAAATGCCGCCCTGCCTGATATACTGCAGCAGTTCCGCGGCGTCCTTGCACGCTTCAAAGTGGATTGTTATGTTGTCTGCCCCTGCCTCCAGAAACGAATCGACATGTTTTTGCGGGTTCTTGATCATCAGGTGCACATCCAGTGGCAGGCTTGTATACCTTTTCAAGGCCTTTACCATCTGCGCGCCGAATGTGATCTCCGGTACAAAGTTGCCGTCCATGACATCCATGTGCACCATGTCGGCGCCGCACCTTTCGATCATCTGCACCGCTTCTGCCAGCCTGCCGAAATCCGCGGCCAATATGGATGGTGCTATTTTAATCATATCTGTTCTCCCACTTGATGTTGATCTCTTTTAGTAATTCGACATAGCGCCCGTAACGCCTGCCGTCGATCAAACCCTGCTGCACGGCGTCCTTCACGGCGCAGCCGGGCTCCCTGTCGTGCAGGCAGCCCTGGAATCTGCAGCAATCATTATAGGCATGAAAGTCCCTGTAATCATGTCTTAGCTCGCAAGGCTCCATCATCGGGAGATCCAGAAGCGAAAAGCCCGGCGTATCCACAATATAACCGCCCTGGCCGGAGGGCACAAGGCAAGCCATTCTGGTGGTATGCCTGCCCCTGTCGATCTTGCCGCTTAAGTCGCCGGTTTCAAAGTCAGCCCCGGGCACAAGCCTGTTGATGATCGAGGACTTTCCGACGCCCGACTGCCCGGCAAGGCACACTGTGCGGCTTCCGGACAGGACTTTGATTTCGTCCACGCCGTCTCCATCCCGCGCCGATACCAGAAATTTGCTGTCGAGGAACCTGTACTGGCTGAAATTCTCTTCAACCTCGCCGGGCCGGGCAAGGTCTGATTTGTTGATACACAGCGCAACATCCATGTCCATCCTGGATGCATTGACGAGCAGTCTGTCAACCATCAGGAAATCCGGTTCCGGCATATGAACTGCGATCACGATAATCAGCAGATCCATATTTGCGACCGGGGGTCTTGCCAGCTCATTTTTCCGGCCGGCAATCTCGATCAGATACCCTTCCCCATTGTCGTCGGCGTCAAATACCACATAGTCGCCTACTTTCGGAGACACGCCGTCCTTCCTGAAACGCCCCCTTGCCCTGCATATATATTCAGCCGAGCCGTCGTCAACCGTATAGTAGCCGCCTATCCCTTTGATGATTCTTCCGCTTAAGCCTTTCCGCAATATTATTCACCAAGCCTGAATGTCACGCGGTCTTTGAAATACTCAACATTATTTAGGTAGATAAGGACCTGCTTTTCACCCAAAGTTGCCGTGGACAGCTGCAGAATTTCCTCATAACTTCCCTTGTTATACACCGATTCGTGCAGTACCTTCTCATTTCCGCCGTCCACAAAAACGATTTTTACTTTGGTGGAATCCTGCGAAACCGTAAATTTCGCGTTGTAATCCTTCTTGTAAACGACCGCTGTGCCGTTACTGACCCATAATATGACGACATCATCCGCAGAAAGCTCTGCCTCAGGTTCCGGCTGCTGCCGGACCACCGTGCCTTCGGACAGATTGGAGTCGGCATAGACGACCTGGCCGACCGCATACCCCATTGCCGCGATATACTCGGTAGCCTGCTCCAGGCTCATATCGATAACAGCGGGCATCTTCGGCAGAGAAAAATCTGCGGGTTTTGAAATCCAGATACTGATTTTCTCGCCGAGCGGCAACTCCGTGTCGGCCTGGGGATCCTGCCTGATTACATAGTCCTTCGGCAAATCCGATACTTCATAATTGACGTCTCCGAGCAAAAATCCGGCTTCTTCCAGTACATGGGATGCATCGGACAGATTCATGTTGACGAGGTTCGGCGCAAGCCCCTTTTCCGGGCCTATGCTCACATAGATCGTAACCACGCCGCCCTTTTCCAGCATCTCGGATGGCAGCGGGCTCTGTTTAATGACAAGTCCCTCGGTAACCAGCTGGTGCTTCTGCTCGATGACTGCATCCTGAAATCCCGATTCTGCGATTTTATCCCTGGCGACCTCGCGCGACAATCCCTGCAGTTGCGGTACCGCGAATTTTTCCGGAGCTATGCTGTTTTTATAAATGCTCATGCCGATCAGAAACAATGTCACCAGAAAGCCGACCGCGAGTATAAGCAGCAAAATCAGCCGCGCTATCATATACGCCGCTTTTTTCTTTGTCTGCGGTGATTTCTGGACATCGACCTGGGGCTGCGCTTCACTGTCGGTCGCTTGCAGATTTGCGAGGTTTGTCAGAAAATCCGATTTTATTTTGGCAATCTGTTCCGTGTTGGATGCGCTGCTTCCCTTTTTGAATACGACAAATCCGCCTTCCGGATTTACGAGCGCTTTTTGCAGATCCCGTGCAAATTCGCGTGCGTTATCGTACCTTTGCTCCTTTTGCTTGCTTGTCGCCTTGATGATGATTTCTTCGAGTGCAGGCGGAATTTGGGGATTGAGCAGCGTCGGAGGAGTGATTTCCTCCTGTATATGCTTGAGCGCTACGGACACGGGAGTATCGGCATGGAACGGCACCTTTCCGGTTACCATCTCATAGAGCACAATACCCATCGAGTATATGTCCGATTTTTCATCGGTAGCGTCTCCCCTTGCCTGCTCAGGGGATATATAATGCACCGAGCCTATGACCTGCGACTGGTCCAGCGTTAAAGTCGCGGAATTGGCGATTTTGGCGATGCCGAAATCCGCAACCTTGACCGTGCCGTTGTCTCCGAGCAGAACATTCTGCGGTTTTACATCCTGGTGTATGAGTCTGTGCGAGTGGGCGTAGAACAATGCGTCGCATATTTTGACAGCGATATCGACGGCCTCCTCAAAGTCCAGCACGCCCTTTTCTTCTATATAGCTTTTGAGTGTTTTTCCGCCGACGTACTCCATGACGATATACGGTATGTTGCCCTGCTGGCCGACATCCATCGTCTTGACGATATTTTTATGATTGACTCTGCCTGCAATGCTGGCTTCCTTATAAAATCTCCTGATAAAAGCCTCGTCGTCCAGATATTCCGTGCGCAGCATTTTTACCGCGATCTGCTCGCCGGTATCAACGATATTCCCCTTGTATACGATCGACATGCCGCCGCTTCCTATAACGGATTGGATTGCGTATTTATCATTCAGGATGCGCTCTTTCATTACCGATGCGCCTCCCTGCCGCCGGCATGTGCGATCACAACCGTAACATCGTCCCTACCGCCGTCAGCCAGAGCCTTTGCGACAAGTTCGGTCGCAGCGTCATTGATGGTGTCATTGGAATTAACCGCATGCAGGATGTCTTCGTCGGTAATGCAATCATTCAGGCCGTCCGAGCATAGCAGTATCACATCATCCGGCTGCAGTGTAAGTTCATAGATATCGGCCCTTGATTGGTCTCCGGAGCCGATCGCACGTGTTATGATATTTTTATGCGGATGGTTACGGGCTTCGGCTGCCGATAACCTGCCCTGTTCGACAAGTTCCTGTACAAGCGAATGGTCGGTCGTAATCTGTCTTATCTTCTTTGCGCGGACAAGATAACCCCTGCTGTCTCCGATATTGGCTATCATGGCGGTATTTTCAACAACATAGAGCAGAACCATGGTGGTTCCCATGCCGTACAGGAATTCATTGGTGGCGGCATAGTCATAAACCGCGGAGTTGGCCGCCTTGATCGCGTCGATGATTACTTTGGCCCTGTTGCGGGAGTTGCCGGCGTCCGGCTTGTTGGCCGCAATGTAGTTGCAGACAACCTCGACACTCATGGCGCTTGCAACCTCGCCGCCGTGGTATCCGCCCATGCCGTCGGCTACGATGGCCAGATTGTCGGGACCTTTGCCATCGGGTATATAATAACTGTCTTCATTTTTCTTGCGCGCATTGCCTTTGTGGCTCAAGGCTGCGTACTTCATTCCCAATTCTCCTTCTCACGGTTTTCCTCACGCCTTCGCAGCTGTCCGCATGCGCCGTCGATGTCGGCGCCCATGGTTCTCCTTCGGGTCGCAGAAATCTTATGATCTGCAAGTGTCTTCAAAAACAGAGCCGCGGCCTTGTCGGTCGAACCCTGAAGCGGGCTTTCTTCAACACTGTTGAGTTTAATCAGGTTGACATGGCATGTCATGCCGGACAATAGCCTTGACAGTTCTATTGCATGCTGTTCGTCATCGTTTACGCCCTGTATCAGTACATACTCTATTATAATGCGTCTTCCGGTTATTTTAAAATAGCTTTTTACTGCATCGAGTATTTCGGAGATCGGGTAGCGGGAAGCTCCCGGCATGATGGTTTTGCGCAAGGCGTCATCCGGCGCGTGCAGCGAAAGACACAGTGTCACAGGCATGCCTTCGTCGGCAAGCCTTCTGATGCCATCGGCCACCCCGCAGGTGGAGAGCGATATATTCCTGTAGCTGACCCCAAGCCCACGCTCATCGTGTACCAGTCTTAAGAACCGGATGGTTTCGTTATAATTCTCAAGCGGCTCGCCGCTGCCCATCAGCACGATATTGGTCAGTGCTCGCTCACCGCCCATGTCGCGGTTCGCGTATACGACCTGCGACAGCATTTCACCGGCCTCAAGGTTCCTTACCATGCCGCCGATGGTCGAAGCGCAAAAAAGGCAACCCATACGGCAACCTTCCTGAGTCGATATGCAGATCGTGCGCCCGTGCCTGTATTCCATGACGACCGATTCGATCATCGACCCGCCATAGGTCTTAAACAGATATTTGGTCGTCCCGTCGAGCTCCGAAACCTGCTTCCTGATCATTTCAGCGTGGCCCTCTGGGTACTCCGCGGCGAGCCTTTCACGCAGGGATTTCGGTATATTGGCCATGTCGCTATAGCCTGCGCCCTTATTGATCCATGAAAAAACCTGGACGCCGCGGTAAGCCGGCTCGCCCATATCCTTTAATAAGGCGAATATTTCATCATATCCCATGTCAAGCAAATGTCCTTGCATTTACGCCTTCCTGACCATCAGGCTGATGTAAAAGCCCGATGTACCGTCGATGTGCGGCAGCAGCTGTATTCCGCAGCCGTCATACCTGTCCCCCCAGAGTTCGGGAGCGGCATTTTTCGCCACAAAACCAGTATTCCCAGTCAGAAAGCCGTTCACTACATCGCGGTTCTCTGCTTTAGATATCGTGCATGTGGAATAGATCAGCAGGCCACCGGGCTTTACATAGCTCGACGCATTGCGCAGTATGACTTCCTGCAGCTCCGACAGCGCGTCAATGTCATCCCTGCTCTTTGCCAACATGATATCGGGCTGTTCAAAGAGTGTTCCGAGCCCCGAGCATGGCGCATCCACAAGCACAACGTCAAAATTCCTGTCAAAAGGCAATTGCTGCATTGCATCCCAGCAAAACACTGTCGCCGGTACGTTCAGGCGTTTGAGCTGCTTTTCCATAAGCTCGACCCTGTGCTGGTGTACATCGGCCGAATACAGCTTTGCCCCGGGATTGAAGTGGTACATGCATGCGCTCTTGCCGCCCGGCGCTGCGCAGGCATCCAGTATATCGACACGCCCCTTCTGCGCGGCGATCTTCGATACGATCATCGAAGCCTCATCCTGCACCGTTATATACCCTTCGACGAACTCTCTTGATTCCAGCAGACTTCCGGCCTCTTTTACTATAAATGCATCCTGTATGTATTTGCCCTTTGTATATTCGATATCCAGGCTGTCGAGCCATTGCGCCAGTTTTACACGGTCAAAGCCCTTAGCGCTGTTGGGCCTTACAGTAAAACCCTGCCTGCGTCCATGGGACAGCAGTTCCGCACACTGGCCGCTTCCAAGCTCGTCAAACCACAATTCAACGATCCATTTGGGTATGGAATACATAACGCTGTAATGAAGCAATTCATCGTCGGCAGGATCCGGTATAAAATCCTGCCACTTCTCCTGGGAGCACGCCCTCAAAACACCGTTGATAAACCCGGCGTAGTTGCCCTTGCCCAACGATTTTGCAAGCTCGACGGTCGAATTGCAGGCGGCATAGTCCGCTACGGAGTCCATGAAGAATAACTGGTAGAGTCCAAGGCGCAGCATGTTCATAACGACGGGCTTCGGTTTGCTGCCTATAAATTTGTCCAATATGAAATCAAGCGTAACAAGCTTTTCCAGAGTACCGTAAAACAGGCTTGAACAGAATGCCCTGTCGATGCTGTTCAGGCGCGGCAACTCGCTTTTAATGGCCAGATTGGCGTATGCGCCCTTGCGGGTGACTTCGTCCAGCGCCCGGAATGCCGCAAGCCTTGCCGGATCGATGATCACTTGAGGATGCTTCCTTCCGTAATTGCAAATCCCCTGAGCGCCGAACAGGCGTCCATTCTTTTCTTCCCGGCAAGCTGAAGTTCAAGAATCTGCAGGGTGCCTTCGCCGCAGGAAATGAACAACCCTTTTTTATCGCTGCAGCAAACTACCCCGCCCGGCGGCAGGCCGGGTATTTCATCGCATGCCTTGGTCTTCCATATTTTAATGGGTGTATCGTCATAGAAGCAATATGCGCCGGGCCATGGATTAACGCCGCGCACCAGGTTATGGATATCGTTTGCACTCTTTGTCCAATCGATTCTGCCGTCCTCTTTTTTAAGCATCGGGAAGTGTGTCGCTTCATCGTGCTTTTGCGGCATCCTTTTGATTTGGCCGTGTTTTAACTGCTCAAGCGTCTCCAGCAGCAGATCCGCACCGAGAACCGCCAGCCGCGCGAAAAGTTCGCCGGCCGTCTCATCCGGCCCGATTTGCGTGTCGCGCTGAAGCAATATATCGCCTGTGTCCACACCGATGTCGGTCATCATCGTTGTGACTCCGGTCCTGGTTTCACCATGTATGACAGCCCACTGTATCGGCGCGGGCCCGCGGTATTTTGGCAGCAGCGAAGCATGAATGTTGATGCAGCCGAGCCTCGGCACATCCAGCACTTCCTGCGACAGTATCTGGCCGTAAGCTGCCGTCACCATGACATCGGGCTCCATGTCCCGCAGTATCTGGACCGCGCTGCTTTTGCGGATCCTGTTAAATGAATAGACCGACAGTTTATTTTTCTGCGCACAGCACTTGACTGCGCATGGAGCAAGCCTGTAACCCCGGCCCTGGGGCCTGTCGGGCTGCGTTACGACTCCGACCACGTCATAACCCCCGAGGCAAAGCCGCTCAAGCGACGGAACCGCAAAATCGGGAGTTCCCAGGAAAACTACTCGCACTCAGATCCTTCCTCCCATAGCTCGCCTTCGACGATATCCGTATAGAGCTTTCCATCCAGATGATCGGTTTCATGACAGAATGCGACGGCAAGCAGATCCTCGCCTTCCATCTCGAATTGTTTCCCGTTTCGGTCAAGCGCTTTGATTTTTACCTTGGCCGGGCGTTTTGTCTTGCCCCTCATACCGGGAACGGAAAGGCACCCCTCGTTCACTTCCTGTTCGCCGCTCACCTCAATGATCTCGGGATTGACAAGCTCAATCACGCCTTCGCCGACGTCGATAACGACAACCCTCCTGAGTATTCCGACCTGCGTTGCCGCGAGCCCCGCACCATGCGCCTGCTTGAGCGTTTCATACATATCGTCGAGCAGTTCATGCAGCCTTTCGTCAAACTTTACGACCGGTCGCGCTGCCTTCCTCAGCTCGGGCTGCTCGGATGTCAGTATTTTTCTGAGAGCCAATGGTATTCCTCCATATCATTTCATGGTAACGGGGCTGATTTCTTTAATCCCCGGTAAAAAATTATAACATGGCTCCGGGGTCAATTTCCAGAACCTTGTGCGATCCGTTCGGGCATTCGCCGCCGCAGCGGAAGAACCCGTCGATGATTTTGCCGCCGAACACATCCGGATAGAACTTCAGTATAACCTGCCACCGGTATCTTCCGTTTATTTTCGCGATCGGGGCCTGTGTCGCATCGAGCATCAGTACGGATTGGACATACAGCCTGTTCGTTTCAAGAAAATCCTTCATATTGCCCAGGGCATGCAATGCGTCGAGCCTTGCCGTCGCTTCGTCTTCATGGCAGTAAAGCCAGCGCGCGAACCTTGAAAACGGCGGGAAGAGCCCCGCTTTGCGCATTTCGATCTCCTGTCTGAAAAAGCCTTCGTAGTCGTGCTCCGAAGCCCGCAAGACCGAATAATGATCCGGCGTATAGGTCTGTATGACAACAGTACCCCTGCGCACATCGCGCCCCGCTCTGCCTGCAACCTGAGATATCAGCTGGAATGTCCGCTCAGCGCTCCGGAAGTCGTTGATATACAGGGAACTGTCGGCGGCTGCGACCCCGACCAGCGTGACATTCGGATAATCAAGGCCTTTTGTGATCATCTGGGTTCCGATCAGCACATCGGCGTGCTTTTTTTCAAAAGCGTCCAGGATCCTTAAATGCGAATCCTTACCTTTGGTCGTATCGGCATCCATCCGAAGACACCGCAGGCCCGGAAACAACTCCTTCAAATCGTTCTCGATCCTCTGGGTGCCCCCTCCGAAATAACGTATATGGCTGCTGCCGCATGTGGGGCATGTTACTGGCACTTCCTGCTCCGACAGGCAGTAGTGGCACCTGAGTTTTGCGCCCGCGCTGTGGTAGGTAAGCGGTAATTCGCAGAGCTCGCACCGGGCGACATAGCCGCAGTTTCTGCACGACACGAATGTCGAGTGCCCCCTGCGATTTAAGAACAAAATCGCCTGTTCGCCGCGCTCCACCGTCCCTGCCAGATCATGATACAGCTTTTGGCTGATCGTCCGTTTGTTTCCGGCCCGCAATTCTTCACGCATATCCACAATAACGGCATCCGGCATGGTCGCCTCACCGATGCGCAGCGGCATACGGATCAGCTCAATCGTGTTCTTTGCAGCCTTATAATAAGTGTTTACCGAAGGCGTGGCACTGCCGAGCACCAGCGGCGCGCCGTGCCGCCTGCACCGCAGCTCGGCTATTTCGACCGCATCATAGCGCGGCGAGCTCTCTGACCGGTAAGTGCTCTCGTGCTCCTCGTCGACCACTATGAGGCCGATATCCCTTGCGGGCGCAAATACCGCAGAACGAGCGCCAATCACGATCTTTGCCTCTCCGTTCTTGATCCTCTGCCACTCGTCGAACCGTTCCCCGGCTGACAGCCTGCTGTGCAATACCGCCGAAAGCCTTCCGAACCGGGATGTGAACCTGCGGGCCATCTGCGGAGTCAGCGATATCTCCGGCACCAGTATGATGACGGTTCTGCCCCGCTCCAGGGCTTTCCGCGCGCACTGCATATACACCTCGGTCTTGCCGCTGCCCGTGACACCGTGCAACAGAAACTGACCGGTTCCATTATCGATGGCCCGGCTGATTTCATCTATTGCCTTTTGCTGGTGCGCATTGGGCCGAAAATCACCGGTTGCTTCAATGCCTGCGGTCGAAGACGGCTGCCTGAACTGCCTTTGCCGCGTTTCGCAAAGCAGTCCCTTATCAATAAGGCTCCTGACCTGCGCCGAACAATTTCCGAATAAATCTGTAAGCTCCGCCCGCCGTGTTGCCTGCGGCCGCGCGGAGACATACTCATAGATTTCAAGCTGCTTTGCGGCACGCGAGAGCATGTCCCTCGCCTTTCCGGTGTCAACGGCGCCGCTGCATGCGATATAAGTTTGCGCTTTTTCGCCGACCCTCGCGCCGCGGAGCTCAGCTGGTATCATGACCCTCAGAGCGTCCACCATCAGGCACTTGTACCTGTCTTTCATGCCGTAGGCAAGCTCGATCAGGTCGTCGTTAACAGCCTGTGCATCCAAAATGCATTGCAGCGATTTCAGCCTGTTTTCCGGAACATCCGTGGCATCTTTGACACCTGTTACAAAGCCCTCGACGATCCGTCCCGCAAAAGGAACCCTGACCATCGCCCCAGGCTTTGCCTCGAGGCCTTCGGGTATTATATAATCAAATATCCTGTCTATATTGGAATGCGCTATGTCGACGATAACCTCGGCGTACCGCTGCATGAAGTCCTCCAAAATTGAATCCCCGTTTTATGACGGGGATTTTTCAAACATTTTTGCCAATTCATCGATGATACATCGCGCGACTTCGAGTTTTGACATCTTCGGAAGATCGCGTACCGTACCGTCCGGGTATATGAATTTAACAATATTCGTGTCGGTGCCGAATCCCGCGCCCGGCATTGTGACGTCGTTTGCGACAAGCATATCGGCATTTTTGGCCCGGCACTTTTCAATTGCATTCGGGAGCAGCTGATCTGTCTCCGCCGCAAATGCTATGATCCTGGTATTGCCTTTGTCCGCTCCCAGGGATTTGAGTATATCGGGATTACGCGTAAGATCAATGCTGATGTCGCCGACCTTTTTAATCTTGGAGGGCTGGTATTGCGCGGGCCTGTAATCGGCGGGTGCGGCCGCGCCCACGACAGCGTCAATCTCATGCATCTGCTGCATAACCGCGTCGTACATCTCGATCGTCGTATTGACTTTTATTACTTCTACGCCGCAGGGTGCTTCCAGCGCGACCGGGCCGGAAACCAGCACCACCTCGGCACCCTGTTCCCTGGCAGCCTGTGCAATGGCATAGCCCATTTTCCCTGACGAACGGTTGGTCAGATATCTGACCGGGTCCAGCGGCTCAGCCGTCGGCCCGGCGGTAACCAGTATCCTTTTCCCGGATAGTTTGCCGGAACTCATGATTGCCAGGATTCTCTTCATGATATCCTCGGGCTCGGACATCCTGCCGCTGCCTGTGTCGCCGCATGCGAGGCTGCCGCTTTCCGGACCTTCAAACAATACGCCGCGGGCTTTGAGTGTCTCGATGTTGCGCTGCACGGGCTCGCTCTCGTACATGACCGTATTCATGGCAGGCGCGATCAAAACAGTCGCTTTTGTCGCCATGATTGTCGTCGACAGCATATCGTCGGCAATCCCGAGCGCATACTTGCCTATGAAGTTCGCCGTTGCCGGGGCAATGACAAATAGATCCGCCTGCTTGGCGATGGCCACATGCTCGACTTCCCAGGGCGCTTCCCTGTTGAACGTGTCCGTTACCACGGGGTTCGCGGTAATGGCTTCGAGCGTCAGCGGCGTGATGAAGTTCATTGCGTTTTCGGTCATGATGACCCGGACATTGAACCCCGCTTTCTTCAGCTGGCTTGCAAGCGCGGCGCTTTTATAGGCCGCTATCCCGCCTGTGACGCCCAGACATACAGTTTTTCTGTCCATGCTAGTCGAAATGGCGCTCGTACTTGACTTTGTCGGCATAGATTTCGCTGACCGCTATGGACACCGGTTTTTTGCCTTCGGCGTCCACCAATATGGGCGCACCTTCCACAATCTGTCTGGCCCTTTTCGCAGCCTCGACCACAAGCGTATACCTGCAGTCGACCTTTTTTAACAGTTCATCCACCGGGGGGTACATCATATATTCTCAGCCTCCTTGATAAGCTTTGTTTTCAAATTCTGCATTCTATGAACACGCGCCTTTTCGGCAGCGATGATGCCGCAAATTGCTCCGGCCGCTTTATCCACATTGTCGTTTACAACAGCGTAATCGTATTCATCCATACGCCCAAGTTCATGGATGACATTGCCCATCCTTCGCCTGAACGATTCCGCAGTCTCCGACCCCCGGCCCAAAAGCCTCTTTTCAAGCTCGGCGATCGAGGGCGGCAGTATAAAAATGAATATGCCGGAAGGATATTTCTGGCGGACCATGCCGGCGCCCTGCATCTCTATCTCAAGCAGCACATCACGGCCGTTAATGATTATTTCCTCGACGGCCTTCCTGGGTGTACCGTAATAATTGCCGTATACATGGGCATGCTCAAGCAGTTCATCCCTTTGTATCATAGTGTCAAACTGCTCAATTGTCTTATAGTAGTAACTGACACCCTCCGTCTCCCCGGCGCGCGGCATCCTCGTGGTGGCGGACACCGAGAGCTTGATGCCGGGCATCATCTCCAACAGCCGTGCGCATACCGTGCCTTTTCCGCAGCCGGAAGGGCCGGATACCACAAGCAACAATCCCTGATCAGGCATTTGACTCTCCTTCGGCGCCGAAGCGGTGGGATACCGTCTCGGGCTGCACCGCCGAGAGTATGACATGGGAGCTGTCCATAATGATTACGGCGCGGGTTCTTCTTCCATAAGTTGCGTCGATCAGCAATCCCTGATCTCTGGCCGACTGTATGATCCTCTTGACCGGCGCCGACTCGGGGCTGATGATCGCAATGACTCTGCTGGCCGATACGATATTCCCGAAGCCTATGTTTACAAGCTTGATACTATGATTGCTCACTCAACTCACCTTACTCAACATTCTGGACTTGTTCCCTGATTTTTTCAATCTCGTTTTTTAGTAAAAGCGCCGCGTTTGTGATGCTGATGTCGTTTGCCTTTGAGCAAATGGTGTTGACTTCCCTGTTCATTTCCTGCACGATGAAATCGAGCCGCCTGCCGACCGAATCTTCTTCGTCCATGGTTCTGATCATCTGTTCCATGTGGCTCCTGAGCCTAACCGTCTCCTCGTCTATCGAGCACCTGTCGGCATAAAAAGCGACTTCGGAGCTGATTTTGGAATCGTCGACTGCGATTTCGGTGCCTTTCAGAAGTTCCGATATACGGGATACGAGCTTGTCCCTGTACTCGGAAACAATGCCCGGGGCGCGCTCCGCAATGATCGTCAGCAGCTTTTCCATCTCAGCCAGGCGTTCGGTGATATCCTTGCGTAATGCCAGCCCCTCTTTGCCGCGCATCTGAACCAGACCGGAAATTGCCGCCCCCGCAGCTTCACCGAGGAGCTTTATGAGCTCCTGCTCGTCTTCTGCTGCCTCGGTCACATTGAGCACGTCGGGCATTCTTGCAATATCATAGGAGTTTACCCTTCCGGCTGCCCCCGTAGCTTTCCTGATCGATTGCATCGCGTCATAATATGCTTTTGACAGGGAAGCGTTCACTTCAACCGCACGCGAATCTATGCGCGTGTTTTTATAGTTGATAAAAACATCCACATGCCCGCGGCTCAAAGACGCCTTGAGCATGTTCCGGACGACATCTTCGTAAGCGGACATGGCCCGGGGCATTCGGATGTTCAGATCCAGATACCTGTGGTTTACAGACTTCAGTTCTATGGACACCGTACGCCCGTCATGATCGACTTCGCTGCGTCCAAATCCCGTCATGCTTTTCAATATTGTCCCTCGCTAACCCAATATCAGCATATACATGCATAATATCTATGGAAGTTAATTATTGTTTATTATACCATATGAAACGCCGCTTTTCACCATAATACAATGAATTACGGCCGATATCCTGTGATTTTGGGTAAAATCCGGCTTATCCGAGCCGAAAAAGCTCATCCCTGCCGGGCGGCTGAATCAGGCACTCCGTGCCGTCTATGACACAGGTCGCATCCCCATCGTTGAAAACACCGATTACGGCAGCGGGGATGCCGGCTCCGTGCAGCGCGCCGCAAACCGTCTGCGGATCCGGGGAAGCCATCAGCATCGATCCGCTCGATATGAGCCTGTATGGGTCGAGCCCAAGGCCTTTACATATTTTTTGTGTTACCTCTAGCACCGGTATCTTTTCGGTCTCCACGCGCGCGCCGAGCCTTGATGCCGAGCACATCTCCCAGACCGCTCCGAGCACACCGCCCTCTGTAATGTCGTGCATCGCACTGACCGGCAGATTCCGTGCCATCATGCCCTCTTTTACCACACTGATGCTCCCGGAAAGATTTTGAGCATACCGCAGCTCATCGTCTGACAGTATCCCTGCCAGGCGCTCCGAATAATCCGAAGCGATGATCGATGTTCCTTCGAGTGCGATGTGTTTGGTCACGATGATGGAGTCGCCCGGCTTTGCACCGGCTGCCGTGATCAGACCGCTCATGCCGGTTCGCCCGACGACAGTTGAAATCACCACGATGCGGCTGACCGCATCGGTAATCTCGGTATGCCCGCCGATGATCTCAACATGGATGCCGGCGGCTGTAGCAGCAGCCTGCTCTATGACCTGCCTGATATCCGCAAGCGTCGCGTCCGGCGGAGCCATGATGCATAAAAGCAGACCGACGGGCTCGGCTCCGGCGGCAGCCGCGTCGTTGCACGACACATGGACCGCAAGCCTGCCCATATTGTTGGCGGCGCCTGTGATCGGGTCGGTCGACAGCACGCAGACATCGTCGCCGGCCATAGCTATTGCTCCGCAGTCTACGCCGATTCCGGGGCGCAGCACGACATCCTGCCGGAAGATGTTGATCTTATCCAGAACGATGCTTTGCAGTTCTTCATTCGTAAGCTTGCCTATTTTCATTTGTTTCCAATCATTTCAAGGAATGCTTTCTCATCGATTATTTTTATACCAAGAGTCCTGGCTTTGTCAAGCTTGGAACCCGGATTTTCCCCGGCCAATACAAAACCTGTTTTCGCGCTGACCGAGGACGATGTTTTGCCGCCGTTTTGCTCTATGATCTTCTCGGCTTCGCTCCTTGTCAGGCTCGGCAATGTTCCGGTCAGTACGACCGTCATGCCTTTGAATACCCCATCGGCTTCTCCGGTGCTCATGCGCTTAGGCGTTACGCCCATCTCAGACAGGCGGTCCAGCGTGTTTTGGACGCCCTCATCCGAGAAAAAATCCACGATGCCCTGCGCCACGATCGGCCCGACATCGCGGATTGCCGACAACTCATCAAAACCGGCATGCTTCAGTGCTTCGAAGCTGCCGAATGTGCGCGCAAGGTCGCCGGCGGTCTTTGTACCGACATTCGGAATGCCGAGCGCATATATGAACCGGTCGAGCTCCGGCTCCCTGCTCGCGTCGATTGCTTTTAACAGGTTGTCGGCCTTTTTATCCTTGAAGCCCTCGAGTTCCAGCAGTTGTTGCCTTGTGACACGGTATAAATCCGCAATATCGGTCATGCCGGCTCTGTTGTAGAGCTGCTCGGCCGTTTTTACGCTGAAGGTCTCGATGTCCATCGCGTTTCTTGAAGCAAAGTGCACGAGCCTGTACACGGCCTGCGGCGGGCAGGCCAGCTGATTCGGGCAGTAAAGGTTCGGGCCGATCTCACGCAGCTCATGCCCGCACGCCGGGCAATGGCCGATCTTTTCGATATCGTCATGTGTTTCTCCGTCATCCACCGTGCCCATGATCTCGGGTATCACGTCGTTCGAGCGCCTGATCCAGACCTCGGCGCCCAGCTTGACCTTCTTGCGCTTGATATCCTCCCAATTGTTCAGCGTCGCGCGCTTAACCGTGACACCGGCCAGGTCCACGGGCTCAAGCTCGGCGACCGGTGTCAGCCTGCCGGTCCTGCCGACCTGCCATGTGACGGACAGCAGCTTTGTCGTGATTTCCTCGGCCTTGAACTTATACGCCATAGCCCAGCGCGGGAAACGGTGTGTAAAGCCGAGCACTTCCCTCAATCTGTAGCTGTTTACCTTTATGACCGCGCCGTCGATCAGGTAGTCGAGGCTGTCCCTTCGGGCATCGATTTGCCGGATCTGCTCAGCAACCTCTTCCATGTTTTTGCAGAGCACGAAATAATCGCTGTGCGGAAGCCCGTTATCTTTGATAAAATCGATCATTTCGGAATGTGTTTCAAATTCTCGGCCTTCGATATACCCGACTTGATAAAAGAACGCATCCAGGTGCCGGCTTGCCGTCACCTTTGGATCCAGATTCCGGAGCGCTCCGGCCGCGCCGTTGCGCGCGTTCTTTAACGGCTCCCCGGCCTTTTCGTTATACTTTTCGAGCACCGACAGGCGCATGATGCCCTCGCCCTGCACCTCAAAGCGGTCGGAAAAACCGATGTTGAGCGGTATGCTGCGGATCGTCTTGATCTGCGGCAGTATAGCCTCTCCCTGCACGCCGTTGCCGCGGGTCGCAGCCTGTACAAGTTTGCCGTTCTCATACGTCAGATTTACGGTAAGTCCGTCGAATTTGTATTCCACGCAGTATTCGAGCCGGGGCAGCTTATCTCCCGTGCCTTGTTCATAATCGGCAAGAATCCTTTTGATGCGCTGCTCCCATGCCAGGAGTTCTTCGGAAGTACGGCATTTGTCCATGCTCCAAAGCGGTGCGAGATGCCTGTGGCTCGCAAAACCCTCGAGCACATTGCCGCCGACCCTTAATGTCGGCGAATTTTCGAGCACCCGGCCGCTCTCGGCTTCCAGCGCCAGGAGCTCATCGTACAGTGCGTCGTACTCCGCGTCCGACACGAGCGGATCATCCAGCTCATAATAGCGCCGGGCGTACTCGTTCAGCTGTTCTACCAGCTCGCGCATCCTTGCCGTTTTATCCATAGCATCACCCTGTTCAGATTTTTTTAAGCGGGGCATACTGTTCAGCAAGCTCCTTGACTCCCTGGCCCTCGAAAGCGACCGCGAATACTCTCTTCGGCTCCGTGCCTGTAATATTGACGATCATGCCCTTGCCGAATTTACTGTGCTCGACCCTGTCTCCGATCGAAAAATCCACGCTTTGTGTTGGCTTAGTACTATTCTTTTGAGCCGAAGACTTCAAATATTCCGAGAAGTTGAACGATGATCGGCCCGGTATGCTGACCGGTTCGCTCGCGGCGGGCTTTGGGCTTCTGTCGAGCACCAAGCTCTTCGGTGTCTCATGGATGAAGCGCGAAGGCATGTTGTACTGCATGTTTCCGTACATCATCCTACTGATCGAGTGTGTGATATAAAGCCTGTCCATCGCGCGCGTCATAGCGACATAGCAGAGCCTGCGCTCCTCCTCCATGTCGTCCTCATTGTCAAACGCCCTTGAGTGCGGGAAAAGTCCTTCCTCTGCGCCGCACAAGAACACCACCGGAAACTCAAGCCCCTTTGACGCATGCATTGTCATCAGCGTAACCGGGCGGCCCCTGTCCTCCATCAGGTCAAGATCGCTGACCAGAGCGACATTTTCGAGGAAATCCTCGATCGAGGCATTCTCGTTCTCCTGCGTATACTGGCGCACGGCGGACAGAAGCTCGCCCATGTTTTCGAGCCTTCCCTCGGCTTCGTCGGTATTCTCCTGCTCATACATCTCGACAAGCCCCGACTTTTCCATGACAAGCCGTATATACTCCGTCAGATCATCCCTGGGTATCTGTCCCATCTCATTCATTTTATCAATGAAAGCTCTGATTTTTGAAGCCGCGCGGGAAACCTCGGACTCGACAAGCGCAGTATCATTCATAACCTTGAACAGCGACTCCCCCCGCGACGCGGCGCAGCCTGCCAAGCGCTCGACAGTCGTGTCGCCGATGCCGCGTTTTGGAACATTGATGATCCTTGCCAGTGCGACATCGTCGGAAGGGTTGTTTACAAGCCTGATGTAAGCAATCACATCTTTGATCTCCTTGCGGTCATAGAACCGCAGGCCGCCGTACATGCGGTACGGTATGCCGCTTCGCATCAGCGCATCTTCAACCGTCCGCGATTGCGCGTTTGTCCTGTAAAGCACCGCAAAATCCGAGTAGGAGTATTGCGATGCAAGGCTTATGATCTCATTTACGATGAACTGGGCTTCCTCCCGATCGGTGTTTGCCCTGTAAAGATGCACAGGATCGCCCTCGCCGCGTTCGGTCCAAAGCTGCTTTTTCTTCCGCTTTTTATTATTGTCGATGACGGCATTGGCTGCATCCAGTATATTGGAAGTCGAGCGGTAGTTCTGCTCCAGCCGTATGACCTGGGCCTCCTCGAAATCCTTCTCAAAATCCAGTATGTTGTTGATGTCGGCGCCGCGCCAGCCATAGATGCTCTGGTCGTCGTCCCCGACCACGCACAGGTTCCGGTAGCCGCTTGCAAGCAGCTTAACAAGCTCGTACTGCGTCTTGTTCGTGTCCTGGTATTCATCGACGCTTATGAATTTGAACCTGGACCGGTAATAATCCAGCACCTGCGGGCAGTCCACAAACAACCTGAGCGTAACAAGCAGCAGATCGTCGAAGTCAAGCGCGTTTGCGGCCCTCATTTTCTGCTCATATTGCGTATAAATCTCGGCGATCTTTTTTGCGCGGAAGTCCGCGCCGATCGATATGCAGTATTCATCCGGATCCTGCAGGTTGTTCTTTGCCATACCGATGTGGTATCTGACGCCGCGAGGCGTATAGTACTTGTCGCTGATGTTCATTTCCTTCATGATGTTTTTGATAAGCGACATCGAATCATCATCGTCGTATATGGTAAAGTGGCTCGTGTAACCCTTGTTCCAGCTTTCGATGTTGCGCCGCAGTATGCGCGTGCAGGCCGCGTGGAATGTCATGATCCACATATCGTCCGCCGTATCGCCGAGTGCGCCGGAAATACGCGCACGCATCTCTGCCGCTGCCTTGTTCGTAAATGTGATTGCAAGGATTTCATAAGGCCTTGCGACACCGCTCTTTATGATGCATGCGATGCGCTCGGTCAGCGTCCTTGTCTTGCCGGAGCCCGCTCCCGCCAGTATTAATAAAGGCCCCTGGATTTGCTCAACGGCCTTTTGTTGCATGTTATTCAGTTTAATCATTTACTCCTCTGTTTTACCGCACATTCTGTCCAGCACCAGATTGTATCCGCCGCTGCCGTAATTCAGGCACCTGTTTACCCGGCTGATGGTTGCTGTGCTCGCACCGGTGGCTTTGATGATTTCCGTATACTTTTCACCGCTTTTCAGCATCAATGCGACATGCAGCCTCTGTGATATGGCCTCGATCTCGTGTATGGTGCACAAGTCCTCAAAGAATTTATAGCATTCTTCGATGTTTTCGATTTTCAGTATTGCATTGTACAGATAATCAATGGATTCATTCTTTATGACCGGTTCGTACGGCATCTTAAACGATATCCTTTCCAGAGCATATATATTGTATATTTTAACACAATAAAGCGCAAAATGCACTCCAAAAAGGTCTTAATGCTATATCATTTCTATATCGATCGAACCGCCGAGTCCGTCGGGCAGCGCAACCCTGGTTGCCGAAACTTCGTATGCGACCCTCTTTTGCATGATACCGTCGGACATCTTCTTAACATATTCGCGGCTCTGCATTCTGCCGTTTACGATGATTTTGGATCCCACGGGTATGATCCCGGCCTTTCTTGCGCTCTCGCCCCATACGATCACGGGTATATAATCGGATTTGCGGTACGGACGGTTGACTGCCAGAAGTATATCGCAGATTTCCCTCAGGAACGGCGTGGTCCGGAAAATCGGTGGCTTGCATACAAATCCCTCGAGCTGCACGCTGTTGAGCTGGGGGTCCATCGTGTCCCCAATGCTGATCCTTCGCGCAAATACGGTCAGCAGCAGCCGCCTTTTTCCGTCTATGAACCGGTTGTACGAGCGTATCTGCCCGGCGATCATGATATCATCGTCAATATTGAGATCCGCATTGCCCATCAGGCTCTCGCCGATGGTTACCGGCAGCCTGTCGTAGGTTCCCGATATACGTTTGCAGTCAACATAAGTGGTGTAAAAGGGCTCGTCGTATACTTCATGTGAATATTCAATCTCCCCGGCAACTTTTCCCTGCAGTGCAATGGTGTTGTTTTCGTACTTCCCCTGTTCCATAACTGCTCCTTATGCTTTTGCTTCAATTTGTATATATGATTGTATTCATACATACAGAGCAATATGATAGAATGCGGCCCGGATTCAATGGATGAAATCGTGTTCACTTGACAAACAGACAACATTCCATTACGCTAGGATTCAACAACAGGGAGATGTGGAGGTGAAGCAATGAGTGAAATCGGCCGAAAAAGTCTGTTCCGGACAGGCATGATTCATGCTCTGCTTTGCGTTCCGCTGATATGTTTCACTTTCGCATTCTTAATCAGCTTGGGAGTTGCTGAACCGGCTTCAAATTCAGGCATATCATGGTCAACTGGCCAAATGGATAAGCTGTATCCCGGCGGTTCCAATATTGCTTTTGTGCCGACAGGCCGCGAATCCATTATAAACGCCGACGGTTTGCGCATAGTTCGCGATCCTCGCGCTCTTGCGTTTAAGCTGATGCTTGCACTGTCGCTGTCCGCAGCTTTGATCGCGATTACTTTGTTTGGCCGGCTCAACCCCGGCAAACAAAGGGAAAAACGAATTCCCATCCTGGCCATATCCGGCGGCGGGCATGCCCCTCCGAATTACCGTTTAAATTAAGCACGGAATTACATTGCCTGTTAGCCCGTGACTTCGCAGGCATCAGGCAATCCCTTGCCATCGGGAAGTATATCATCCGTGCCTTCTTATTGCGGCGTTATATAACGTCACTCATTTCACAGAATTGATCATTTATAGCAATAGGAAACAGAAAACCGTCCGGTTAATCTTCGATTGCTATATAGAAAGGAATAACCATGAAGAACAGAAAGCTGGTCTTTTTTATCGTGCTTGCGATCACCCTGATCATGGCATATACCGCCATACGGGGATTATTCATTCCCATAGGCATATACAATCTGACAATACCGGGTGCATCCGGAATCAGGTTCGGAATCGACATCCGCGGCGGGGTGGATGCTGTTTACGAACCGATGGGGCTTGACCGTAAACCGGAGCTGAACGAACTGGAAGCGGCGCGTTCAGTCATCGAAACCCGCCTTGACAGCAACAACATACTCGATTATGAGGTAACGGTTGACGATATAAACGGTTATGTGATCGTCCGTTTCCCGTGGAAAGCGGACGAAAAGGATTTTGACCCTCAAAAGGCTCTCGCAGAGCTCGGCGAAACTGCAAAACTGACATTCCGGGACAGCGAAGGCAACATACTGCTTGACGGAATCCATGTTGAGGAAAGCGGGGTTCAGATGGATCCGAATACGCATGAATATGTTGTTGGACTGGACTTTGACAGTGAAGGCACAAAGCTGTTCAGCGAAGCCACACAGCGTCTGGTCGGCAAACCGATCAGCATTTATATGGATGAAACGCTGATACAAACAGCCACTGTGGAAGAGCATATACTGAGCGGTGAGGCCGTAATCAACGGAATGGACGGCTTTGAAGAGGCGAAGAAACTGTCGGACAAGATCAACTCAGGCGCGCTTCCCTTTTCGATGGTTACCAAAAACCATTCTACCATCAGCCCGTCGCTCGGCGCCGATGCGTTAACCATCATGGCCAGGGCGGGAGCCATAGCCTTTTTCATCATCTGCGCGCTTCTGATTTTCTACTACCGGCTGCCAGGGTTTGTGGCCTGCGTCGCGCTGGCGATACAGATATCCGGCCAAATACTTGTCATATCGATTTCTCAGATGACATTGTCACTCACCGGAATCGCCGGTATCATATTATCCATCGGCATGGGCGTTGATGCGAACGTTATCATATCCGAACGCATCAGCGACGAAATAAAATCAGGAAAGACAGTACGTTCATCGATACTGGCTGGTTTTAAAAACGCATTCTCGTCAGTATTCGACGGCAATATCACGGTGCTTATCGTATCCATCATATTGATGATTTTCGGTTCAGGTACGCTGCTGTCGTTTGCCTATTCGCTGTTTATCGGCATTATATTCAACTTCATCGCCGGCGTATCGGCCTCGCGCCTCATGATCTGGTCGTTGAGCGCATACAAATTCCTCGGAAATTCCTGGCTGTACAAATGCCTGTCAAGGAGGGTATATTATGAGCAACTCAAATAACAATGATAAGAGACCGTGGATTCCATTCTACCAAAAGCGCTGGATATTCTTTGCCATCTCCTTGTCCATCATGCTGGTCGGCGTCATCATGATTTTGATTTACGGCGTGCAGCTCGATATACAATTTAAAGGCGGCGCGCTCCTTAAATATTCCTATACAGGCGATATCAATCCGGAAGAAGCCGCCGACGTCGCTTCGGCTCTGCTTGGCCGCCCTGTCACAGCGCAAACGACATCCGACCTGTCGACGAATGAAAAGCGGTTGGTCATAAACATCGCCGGCGAGGAAGGCGTAGAGGCAGGGGAGCAGGAGCAGCTGGATGCGGCGCTCAAAGCGCAGTTCTCCGGGCGCGAGCTGGCACTGTCCGAGTCATCGATGGTCGAGCCGTTTTTCGGCCGTAAATTTCTCCGCAATTCCATCTTGGCGCTGCTGCTGGCGGCGGCACTCGTTGTAATATACGTATGGATACGATTCCGCAGGATCGGAGGACTTTCCGCGGGAGCAATGGCGCTTGTGGCACTGTTCCATGATATACTGATTGTATTCTTCGTAAGCGTGTTGTTCAGAATACCGATCGGAGACGAATTCGTCACCGTTGCGCTGACCATAATCGGTTATTCCATCAACGATACGATCGTAATATACGACCGTATCCGTGAAAACAATAAAATACACGGCACCAGGCTTCCCGTAGAAGATATCATGGACCTGTCCGTCACTCAATCGCTGACGCGCTCAATCAACACAAACCTTGCGGTGTTCATCAGCGTCGGCATGGTATATATACTCGCGTTCGCGCACAGTATTGATTCGATACAGGACTTTGCTCTGCTGATGACATTCGGCGCGATAAGCGGGTGCTATTCAACCGTCTGTATCACCGGGCCGCTCTGGGTCATGTGGAAAAAACGCAAGAAAAAGAAGAAGTAAGAATGAGCATACTGATAAAGAACAGGAAAAGGCCGGGCTTGACCGCCCGGCTTTTCTATGGATATACCCCCGGCTTTGCCGGGGGTATTATTGATTAATATTGACTGACGCTACGATAAATTGATGTATGCACCGACCACATCATTATCAAACACGACCACCATGACGGGCTTGCCCCTCGAATCGAGGTTCTGGAGCGAAATCTCGGTACTCTTGATAATCTCCGACTGTCCTTCTCTTAGGTTCAGCACGATATCCTGCGGTTCCTTGATATACTCTGCCGCGATCAGTATCTCGCCGTTCGATGCGTTCTTGTTGAATGTAAAGCACCTTGTCCCCTTGGTCGCGCGTGTTTTGGGAGTAAACTCCATGGCCATCACCCTTTTGGCGTAACCTTTGTTGCTGACAAGTACAACCTCGCCCTCCTCGTTGATCACATGTGCAGCTATGACCTCGTCGCCCCTTAACAGCTCGATGCCCTTGACGCCCTTGGCCGCACGACCCATCTCGGGGATCTGGGATTGCAGCACATTCAGCGCAAAACCGTTTTTGGTGATAAACAGCACGGACATGCCCCGGCGGATGACGCCGGCAAATATCAGCTCGTCATCCTCCTTTACACCGCATGCGACGATCTTTTTATTCCTCGTCTCATATTCCTCGGCCTTTGTTTTTTTGACCATACCCTGGCGCGATACGAACACGAAATCCCCTGCTGCCGGAAACTTGTCAAAGCACAGCGAGCCTATGATATTCTCATCGAGCGCATACCCGTTGGTTACCGCCGACAGATGCGTGCCGCGCGAACGCCACTTGCCTTCGGGTATGGCGGATGCGGCAAGCCTAAAGCAATTGCCCTGGTTTGTGAAGAACAGCATGTTGTCGACCGTCCTTGCCTTGTAAAGTGAAACCGGCATGTCGCCCTCGGCCAGATCCTCTATGACGGCGCTTGTATCGGAGCGGTTGAAAGTCTTTTCATTGATGATTTTGACATAGCCGCGCCTTGTGGCGGTGATCACGATGTCCTCGACCAGCACGAAGTCCTCGGGCTCGGGGGCAGCCACGCTGTCGGCGCTAACGATCTTTGTTCTTCTTGCGTCGGCATAGTTCTTCTTGATCTCAAGCATCTCGCTCTTAATGACATGCATCAGCTTTGCTTTTGAGTTCAAGATGGCGCGGAGTTCCGCAATGAGCGCTCTGACTTCGGCCAGTTCTTCTTCAAGCTTTGTGACCTCGAGCGCGGTAAGGCGCTGAAGCCTCATGTCCAGGATCGCCTGCGCCTGCACGCCGGTGAGGTCAAAGCGCTTCATCAGCGCATGCCTTGCATCCTGGGGGGACGCTGATTTTTTAATGATCGCGATGACTTCGTCGATGTTACGGATCGCGACCAGCAGCCCCTCCAATATATGCTCCCGAGCCTCGGCCTTTTCAAGGTCGAACTGAGTCCGGCGGGTAACGACGTCGATCTGGTGACGCGTGTAATACTCATAGATCTGCTTCAGGTTGAGAAGCTGCGGCTTGCCGTCGGCAATCGCCACACAGTTGACATTGAAATTGACCTCGAGGTCGGAATACTTAAACAGGTACTGCAGTATTTTTTCGGCATTGCAGTTTTTCTTCACCTCGATGACGGCGCGCATGCCGGTCCTGTCGGACTCATCCCGTATATCGTTGATGCCGGTCAGTATGCCCTTCTTCTCCTCCGAGAGCTTTAATATCTTTTCAAGCATGCTTGCCTTGTTGATCTGGTAGGGAATTTCGGTGATCACGATATTCTGCTTGCCGCCGGGGGCGTCTTCTATGGATGCCTTGGCACGTATCTTGATCCTGCCCCTGCCGGTTTCATAAGCTTCCCGTATGCCGCTTTTGCCGATGATCAGCCCGCCTGTCGGGAAGTCCGGACCCTTGACATGCTCCATAAGCCCGGCGATTGTAATATCGGGATTGTCAATAAACGCGACAGCCCCGTCGATGACCTCGCCGAGGTTGTGCGTCGGTATGTTGGTCGCAAGCCCGACTGCGATTCCCATCGCACCGTTGACCAAAAGGTTCGGGAATCTGCCCGGCAGCATATCCGGTTCCTTCAGGGTGTCGTCAAAGTTTAATGAAAAAGGCACGGTGTCCTTGTCGATGTCCTTTAACAGCTCAAGCGCCAGCGGCGTCATCCTGACTTCGGTATAGCGCATCGCGGCGGCGGAGTCGCCGTCCACAGAGCCGAAATTGCCGTGGCCGTCGACGAGCGGCGCGCGCATTGAAAAATCCTGCGCCATCCTGACCATCGCGTCGTAGATCGAAGTGTCGCCGTGCGGGTGGTATTTACCCATCGTGTCTCCGGCGATTCTGGCGGATTTCTTGTGCGGCTTGTCCGGCGTGTTGGCGAGCTCGCGCATCGTATAGAGTATCCTGCGCTGCACAGGCTTTAATCCATCCTCGACCCGGGGAAGCGCCCGCTCCATGACGACATACTCCGCGTAAGGTATCATCGAGTTGTGCATGACATCTTCAAGCGGCTGCTGTATGATGGTTTCTTTCCTGACGATCTCTTTACTCGGGCGGGGCATTATACGTTACCTCCTATTGCCAAGAACTCATCCCCGCTGGAAAAATCCGCGTACTTGCTGATGTAATCGCGGCGCGGTTCGACCCTGTCCCCCATCAGCACACCGACAAGGTGGTCGGCCCGGGCGGCATCCTCGATTGTGACCTGAAGCAGCGTCCTGCCGTTCGGGTTCAAAGTGGTCTCCCATAACTGTTCGGGGTCCATCTCGCCCAGCCCCTTATACCGCTGTATCGTATAGCCCTGCCCCATTTCCCTGGTTACGGCGGCAAGCTCCTTGTCATCATAGCAATATTTTTGCGTCTGCCCGCGTTTTACAAGATACAGGGGCGGCTGTCCGATGTAGACATGCCCTTCGGTGATGAGCTCCTTCATGTACCGGAAGAAGAATGTCAGCAGGATCGCGCGGATATGCGCGCCATCCTGGTCTGCGTCGGATAATATGATAATTTTGTTATATTTTAAGTCGTTGATGTCAAAGTCGCTGTCGATACCGGTACCGAGCGCCGTTATAATCGAACGGAATTCTTCGTTGCCGAGTACTGCGTCGATCCTCTTTTTTTCGGCGTTCAGCGGTTTGCCCCGAAGCGGCAGTATCGCCTGGAAGCGCCTGTCCCTGCCCTGTTTTGCAGAGCCGCCGGCGGAGTCGCCCTCGACCAATATCAGTTCATTTTCTTGCGGGTTCCTGCCTGTGCACGAGGACAGCTTGCCGACAAGCGGCGCACCTTCAAGCGCCGAGCGCTTCCTTGCAATTTCCTTGGCCTTTCTTGCCGCTGCACGGACATTGGCGGCCTTCTGTGCTTTTTGAACGACGTTTGCAGCTTCCCTGCCGTTTTTAAGCTCATTGAGCCAGTGCGTCAGATTATCGTATACAAAGGCCTCCACAACGGTTCGCGCTTCGGCATTCCCGAGCTTTGTTTTGGTCTGGCCCTCGAACTGCGCATTCTGCATTTTCATCGCGAGCACGCATGTCATGCCTTCGCGGAAATCCTCACCGCTTAATGCAATGTCCTTTTCCTTGATCATATTGTTTTTGCGCATGTAGTCATTCATTGCCTTTGTGATTGCGGTCTTAAGCCCCGTCTCATGCATGCCGCCCTCGGGGGTCGGAATATTGTTCACATAGGAAAACAGGTTCTCATTGTAGCTGTCGGTGTACTGTATGGCCACGCTCAGAAACATGTTATCCTTAAAGCCTTCGAAAAAGATGGGCTCCTCCTGCAGCAGTTCCTTGTCGGTGTTCAGGTACTTGACATAATCGGATATACCGCCCTCGAATCTGAACTCGCTGTGATACGAATCCTCCGGGGAACGGTTATCGGTAAAGGTAATCTTCAAGCCTCTGTTCAGGAAAGCCAGTTCGCGGATACGCTGTTCAATGGTATCCCTGTTGAAATTGATATGATCGAAAACATCCAGATCGGGCAGAAATGTAATGATGCTTCCTTTCTCAAATGTTTTACCGCGTTCTGTTAGCGGCCCCTTCGGCTTTCCCGGGACGATCTTTTTTTGAGAATTCAGTACACTCTCGAACTCCTGGTAATAGATTTTACCGTCCCTGTGTATCTCAGCCGTCAGCCATTTGGATAGCGCGTTTACGACGGAAGCGCCGACGCCGTGAAGCCCGCCGGAATAGGAATACTTCTTATTATCAAATTTGCCGCCTGCATGCAGCTTTGTGAATATGACTTCGACGCCGCTTTTCTTTATTTCGGGGTGCATGTCCACCGGCATTCCGCGCCCGTTATCCCTTACGCAGACGGAGTTGTCCTTGTTGATTATAATATTGATCTCATCCGCATATCCGTTCGCCGCTTCATCAATCGCATTGTCGACGATTTCCCACAACATGTGGTGAAGCCCGCGGCTTCCGGTGCTGCCTATATACATGCCCGGGCGCATCCTTACCGCCTCAAGCCCTTCCAAAACCCTGATATCCCTGGCTTCATAGCTTCTATCAGCCATTAAAAACCTCCAACACTCAATATATGGTATATTATATATGATTATATCACAAATAGAAAGAGTCCGGCGTACATTTGTCCGCCAGACTCCATGCAAATTAAGTCGTATTAACTAAATTTTTTCCCGCTTTGCATAATGGGTATGCAATAGCTCATGGGATTTATGCCCGCCCGGCTCGCCCAGGAATTCCTTGTAGATTCTTTGCACTTCGGGATTCTCGTGCGACTTTCTGATGACCATGCTTTCATCTTCATCATACAGGGATTTGGCCCGCAGCTCCACAGGATTCAGTTCCATCCTGACCTGGCTGTGTACATGCGGCTGTCCGCCACCATTGATGCATCCGCCCGGGCATGCCATGATCTCTATGAAATGGTACTGCTTTTTGCCTTCCTTGACCATGTCGAGAAGCTTTTTGGCATTTCCCGTGCCGTGCGCCACGGCTACGTTTACATCGAGGTCGCCGATTCTGATTGTGGCTTCCTTGACGCCTGTCACGCCGCGCACCTGCTTGAACTCAATCTTTTCCAGTGATTTGCCTGTCAGTATTTCCGCTACGGTTCTGAGCGCCGCCTCCATGACGCCGCCCGTTACACCGAAGATCACGCCCGCGCCGGTGGATTTGCCGAGCACGTCGTCATAGTCTTCATCCGGCAGGTTTACAAAGTCGATGCCCGCTTCCTTGATCATTCTGGCAAGTTCGCGCGTCGTAATGACCGCATCAACGTCGTCTCCCATTTCGGGGCGCTGCCTCTCAAACTTCTTTGCCGTGCAGGGCATCACCGATACGGAATAGATGTCCTTAGGATCGATCGAGTTCAGCTTGGCATAATACGACTTTATCACCGCGCCCATCATCTGCTGCGGGCTTTTGCAGCTCGACATATTGTCTATGAACTCCGGATAGTAATGTTCCATGTATTTAACCCATCCGGGGCTGCACGATGTAATGAGCGGCAACGCTCCGCCCTTTTGAAGCCTTCCGATGAGCTCTGTGCCTTCCTCCATAATGGTAAGGTCGGCCGCAAAATCCGTGTCAAACACCTTGTCGAACCCGAGGCGCCTGAGCGCTGCGGCAAGCTTGCCCGTTACACGCGTACCGATCGGCATGCCGAACTCCTCGCCAAGTGCTACCCTCACCGCCGGTGCGGTTTGTACCACCACATGCTTTTGGGGATCCTCGAGCGCTTTCCAGACATTCTTTGTATCATCAACTTCGCTCAACGCTCCGACCGGGCATGCCGCAACGCACTGGCCGCAGTTGATGCAGCCGACATCGGCAATGGGCTTGCCAAACGCAGTCTCGACCATTGTTTTAAAGCCGCGGTGCGTTGCGCCGATCACATTGACATGCTGCACGGTTGAACACGCGGCGATGCAGCGGCGGCAAAGTATGCACTTTTTGGGATCGCGGACGATGGAAGTTGAGCTGAGATCCAGTTCATAATCCTCCACCTCGCCTGCGTATTTGATATCGCGCACGCCGAGTTCTTCGGCCAGCTTCTGGAGCTCGCAGCTCTGGTTCCTGATGCATGTCAGGCAGTTCCTGTCATGGTTTGACAGTATCAGTTCCATGTTTGTGCGGCGGGCTTTCCTTACCTCGGGTGTGTTTGTTTTGACATCCATGCCGTTTTCAACGGGCAGAGTGCACGAAGCCGGGAGCGAACGTGTGCCAATATCAACGATGCACATGCGGCATGCGCCGATTGCGTTGCTGCCCTTTAAGTAGCAAAGAGAAGGTATCTTGATTCCGACCTTTCTTGCGGCTTCCAGAACCGTCGTGCCTCTGGGCACCTCGACGGTTCTTCCGTCTATCTTTAATGTCACCATTTCTTGCATATGCTTGTCTCCTTCCGCCTACTGCCTGACAATTGCATTGAAACGGCAGTTGTTATAGCACATGCCGCACTTGATGCATTTGTCCTGCGCGATGTTATAGGGTTGTTTTCTTTCGCCGGCTATTGCGTCGACAGGGCAACTCTTGGCACACAGGCCGCAGCCTATGCATTTATCCTTGTCTATCACAAAGCTGACCAGCTTCTTGCAGTGTTTTGCCGGACACTTGGTATCGTTGATATGAACTTCGTACTCATCCCTGAAATACCGCAGTGTGGAAAGCACCGGATTCGGAGCGCTCTGGCCCAAACCACACAGCGCTGTCCTCTTGATCGTCATGCAAAGCTCTTCGAGCTTTTCGATATCTCCGGGCTTGCCGTTGCCGGAAACGATCTGTTCGAGCATGTCCAGAAGTCGCCTTGTTCCGATGCGGCACGGCACGCATTTCCCGCAGGACTCATCAACGGTGAAATCCAGGAAGAATCTGGCCACGTCGACCATACAGTTATCCTCGTCCATTACAATGAGGCCGCCCGATCCCATCATGGAACCGATCTTGGCAAGGGATTCATAGTCAAGCGGTGTATCAAGGTACTGCGCGGGTATGCATCCGCCCGAGGGGCCGCCTGTCTGGGCTGCCTTGAAAGCCTTGTCATCGGGTATTCCGCCGCCGATATCGTATATGATCTCGCGAAGTGTGGTTCCCATTTCAACTTCGATCAGCCCGGTGTTTCTGATCTTTCCGCCGAGTGCAAACTCCTTCGTGCCCTTTGACTTTTCCGTGCCCATCGCCGAAAACCATTCGGGTCCGTTCAATATGATTTTGGGCACATTTGCAAATGTACCGACATTGTTGATTACCGAAGGCCTGTCGAACGCGCCGCTTTGGGACGGAAACGGGGGTTTCGGCCTCGGCTCGCCGCGCTTGCCCTCGATGGAGGCAAGGAGCGCGGTTTCTTCACCGCAGACGAATGCTCCGGCGCCAAGACGCAGTTCAATATCAAAATCAAAGCCGCTGCCCATGATATTGTCGCCCAATAAACCGAGTTCCCTTGCCTGCTCTATGGCGATGTCAAGCCTCTTTACCGCAATGGGATATTCAGCCCTGACATAGATGTAACCCTTGTTTGCGCCGGTGGTATAGCCGGCGATCGCCATGGCTTCGAGTACCGCATGCGGGTCGCCTTCCAAGACGGCGCGGTTCATGAATGCGCCGGGGTCGC
>Ga0123334_1000850_pt1 | contig 40921 bp, 34 predicted proteins | sample BiotimSIPDNA_FD_89706 | JGI IMG/M metagenome (GOLD analysis project Ga0123334, IMG submission 89706) | Anaerobic biogas reactor microbial communites from Washington, USA - Biogas_R1 time_0 SIP DNA | ecosystem: Engineered > Bioreactor > Anaerobic > Unclassified | place: Washington, USA...
ATGTGTTAAGCACGCCGCCAGCGTTCGTCCTGAGCCAGGATCAAACTCTCAAATATTTTCTGCTCAAGGCTCGCTCTTTTACCTCTTTCCTTCACCTATAATTCTGTCAAGGTCCCTGTTTCTGTAGTTCTGTACTCGGCCTGCGCCAGAGTGCCTGAAGATAATACTCGAGGACTGAAATACTGTCAACGCCTTCCAGAAGTAAATATATAACGATGAAAAGATTACCAATAGTATTTTTTTACAATAGAAAAACGCTATTTTACAGATAATCATTGCACCTGCGCTAACATAACACCCGCAGAATACATTAAAGATCTATTTTAGTACAATTCACTGCCTTTTTATTTTTCTTCTTCATCAAGCTCAAGAATTCCTTCTTCTATATTTAGGAGCGGAACATCTTCATCAACAGAAGGTTCTTCGGATCCAGGAGAAGCCAGATTAAGATCGAGTCCGGCCGCTGTAAGGGAAAGCACCTCGTTTACCACTTCCTGCATAAGTTCAGGATGATCCTCAAGATATTGGGCAACTGCTTCCTTCCCCTGGGCAAGAGTTTCTCCCTTGTAGGCAAGCCAGGATCCTTTCCGTTTGATAACATCGAAATCGATTCCCATATCAACAATGGACATCCCTTTTGGGATCCCCTTGCCGTAAACAAGAGATGAGTGACCTGTTTTAAAAGGAGGGGCCTGCTTGTTCTTGACGACTTTCATCCACAGTTCGTGTCCGATAGTATCGTCACCTTTCGTAATAGACTTTCCCCTTTTGACTTCGATCCTCACCGAACTGTAGAACTTCAAAGCTCTTCCACCGGTAGTAGTTTCCTGGGGGCCCTGACTATATCCAGTGCTTATCTTCGCCCTGAGCTGGTTTATGAAAACGACCACACAATTGCTCTTTGAAATAGCGGACGTCAGTCTTCGGAGTGCATAGGACATGAGGCGCGCCTGCAGCCCAACCTGGCTGTCTCCGATCTTACCGTCTATTTCCGCCTGAGGTGTCAGCGCTGCGACCGAGTCCACGACCACGATGTCCACTGCACTGCTCCTTACCAGGGTATCGAGTACGTAAAGAGCCTGTTCTCCGCTGTCGGGCTGGGCTATGTAAAGGGACTGTACGTCCACTCCCAGGGTGGAGGCAAGACGGGGATCGAGAGCATGTTCTGCATCAATAAATGCAGCGATGCCTCCCTTTTTCTGTGCCTCGGCTACCGCATGAAGAGCAACCGTGGTTTTTCCAGAACCTTCAGGCCCAAATATTTCAACGATCCTGCCGCGGGGCAGTCCGCCTATTCCAAGAGCTACATCGAGGGGGAGAATGCCGGTTGAAATGACATCCACAGCAGCTTTGAAGGACTCTCCAAGCCTCATTATCGAGCCTTCGCCGAATTTCCCCCTGATGTCTTCAATTGCCTGTTCAAGCACGTCTTCTCGTGTCTGGGGATTTTTCTTCTTTGCCAATAAGAGCACTCCTTTCATTGATCACGGCTTATGATTAATTTTTTTGAAACTGCGACTTCACTGGAGGATCCACTTTCTTATGAGCGAATACTCCGGTCCATGAGGTTTCAGTACGCTTTTCATCAGGTACACGGCGTCTGCTGTCCATTCAGCTTCCAGGAATCGCCCAATGGAAGAAAGTGGTATTTTTTCCGGGTTTCTTGCACGGGCAAGGGTTATATGGGGATGAAACCTTCGTTCTTCTGCCGGGATCCCTGATTCTCTTGCCGTTTTTTCAATAATGGACGCAAGAAGGCCGAGTTTTTCAACCTCTCCGTTTACCCGGATAAAAAGAGTCCGTATACATTGCAGGGAAGGAAATGCTCCGAGTTCCCCCAGGGTGAGCCTCATTTTTTCGGGCTTTTTCTCCATGAAAACAGAACTGATTGAATCTTCAAATGTCCTGATCAAAACAGCGGGCTGTTCACCACAAAACTTCACTGTGAGGTGAAGGTTGTTTTCATTCACCCATTTTAACCCGGGAAAAAGCGGTTTTAATGAGATAAGACGATCTCTGACTGCATTTTTGACTTCATTTGGCAGGGCAAGGGATACAAAGGAACGAATATTCCCTTCGTTCATTTATTATTCACCTGTTTCTGCAATTTTTCTCCTCAGTATATCAAGGGCTTTCATAGCGGATCTGATCCGTACCGTTTCCCTGTCTCCCGGAAAAATGCTTTTTACCGCCTCAGTTTTTCCTCTGTACGAGACTCCGAACCATACAGTTCCTACGGGTTTTTCCGTTGTACCGCCGCCTGGGCCTGCGATTCCTGTGACCGAAACCGCAAGATCAGCTTCAAAGATACGGCATGCACCATCGGCCATGGATTGCGCACACCGAGAACTCACGGCTCCGTATTTCTCGAGCAGGGAATCATCTACGAAAAGTATTTTTTTCTTTGCCTGGTTACTGTAACAGACAGCACTTCCAAGAAACACAGAAGAGCTTCCCGGAACGGATGTAAGTTCCATGCCGATCATGCCGCCTGTACACGACTCGGCACATGCAATCGTTATTTTTTTTTGAAGTGCCTGGCTTATTATCGCTTCCGAAATGGAGCGCGCTCCTGAAGGAAGACAATCCGTTGGCATCAGCTCCCGAACTTCACGTTCAGCCGCTGCGATCCTCTCGGGAGTTCCCCGTATCACAAATTCCACCAACCCCGGTGAAGGCAATATGGAAATGTGAAGATCTTTCTGCATAATGACAGGCGCAAGCCTTTCTTTCAAAAGACTTTCCGCCCAACCGGCGATATACAGAGAACAGACGGTTTTTTCCCGGATACGCATTTCTTCTTCCAGCTCAGCCTCGGCCATTGCCATGAACTCGCGGGGGACTCCCGGAAAAGTGAACACTTTAGAACCGCATGCAGTGAACGTAATTCCAAGAGCCGAACCTGCAGGATTATGCACTGCCTTCGCCAAAACGGGCACAGCCCCCTGTGAGTCCGCACACCTCGTAAGATTCTTCCTCATTTCAGGGGGATATCGGAAGAGGATTTCATCATAAGCCTTCCGGTCAATTTCGAGAGAACAGCCAAGAAAAGAGGCAACGGCAGTCCTTGTACGATCGTCATGTGTCGGCCCGAGTCCTCCGGACATGACGATCAGTTCTGACTTTCCTATCCACTGACTGAGTGTTGCCTGTATTTTTTCTTCATCGTCAGGAATAACTCCCATTGAAATGACATCCCAGCCTGCCCGGGATAATTTTCCTGCCAGCCAGCAGCAGTTCCCTTCCCGGCGCAGCCCGCTGAGCAGTTCATCACCGATGGCGACAAGAACAGCACGTTTCATAGAATTGCCCCCATTCAAAATCAGAAGAGGAAGTTCCACCCGCCCCCGAAATACAGCCACCTTATTACTGTGAGTATAATGTTCGCCAGCAGTCCGGCGACTATGTCGTCAGCCATTATCCCCCATCCGCCGGGGAGCTTTTCCGAGGCATTGACCGGGAAGGGTTTGAGAATATCAAGAATACGGAACAAAAAAAGGGCGGGAAGAGAGAAACCGGAGGGCAGGCCGAACATTGCGATCCATGTTCCCGCAACTTCGTCGATTATCACTTCTTTAGGATCTTTTTTTCCTTCCTGTACAGCATAACGATGGGAAGTCCATACACCGAGAGCGATGATCCCTATTATTGCAAGAATCGGAACAGGAATAACCGGGTAAACCAGAAATGCCGCAATTGAACCCACCGTTCCCGGCATGGAGGAAAAGAAGCCAAGGCCGCACAGTGTGCTGGCGTGCCAATAAAAGTTCTTATTCCCGGGCAATTTCTGCAAATAGGTCATATTCAGCGGCATCGGTCACACGCACCTCCACAAAGTCTCCCTCTTTCAGGATATTTCCTCCGTTTATGGCCACAAGTCCGTCCACATCAGGGGCTTCACGATACGAACGTCCCCAGGCAATTTCGTCGTCGAAATCAATTTCGTCAACCAGTACTTTAAGCGTCCTGCCTTCAAACAGACGCTGCCTGTCCAACGATATTTCCGACTGCAGCTCCATGAGCCGCCTGTATCTCTGCTCCTTGATTTCTACAGGAATCTGCCCGCTCATTTTTGCAGCCGCAGTCCCGTCCTCAGGGGAAAATATAAAAGCGCCGACCCTGTCAATAGCAGCGCTTTCCAGAAAATCAAGTACCTTGCCGAACTGTTCTTCCGTTTCTCCCGGGAATCCGACCATTATCGTCGTCCTGAGAGCGAAGAGAGAATCAGCCTGCCGTGCGTACCGGAATATTTTCATAATATGTTCTTCGGCATCCGGTCTGTTCATGCGGCGGAGGATATCTCCGTCAATATGCTGGATCGGGATATCGAGATAGGAAAGGATCCGTTCTTTTCCGACAACGTAATCAATGAAATCTTCATTTATTCTGGAGGGGTGAAGATATAAAAGCCTTATCCAGACGTCAGAGGGCAATCCATTGTCGAGTTCTTCAAGAAGTTCACGAAGAAAAGGTTTTCCGTAGATATCTCTTCCGTATATTGTAAGATCCTGCCCTACGAGGCATATCTCTTTCGCTCCTTTTGATGCAAGTTCCCCCGCCCTGTTCACGAGATCACGAACGGGAAAACTCCGGGCCCTTCCCCGAATAGAGGGTATTGTGCAGTAAGAACACAATGTGTCGCACCCTTCGCCGACCTTGAGGTAGCGGGACCACGGCTTTGTTTCAGCCAGCATTCCCCTCGCCGGGGTTGAGGTCGTGAGGCCGAGAGAAGAGGCAACATGATCCCATTGCTCGGCATTTGCCCAGATATCAACAGAAGCGAACTCTTTCTTCAATTCATCTCCATACCTGTTGACAAGGCAGCCTACGACGGCTATCTTCTGCAGTTTGCCCTCTTCCTTCAGTAATTCGAGATCAAGGATAGCACTGATACTTTCTTCAACAGCAGGCTGTATAAAACCGCACGTATTCACTATAGCGACATCGGCATCGCCAACCTCGTCTACGATTTCAGCGCCAGAGGATTCAAGGAGCCCCAAGAGGTTTTCGCTGTCAACAGAATTTTTTGCACAGCCGAGACTGAGGGTGAAAACTCTCAACGGGCAATCCTTCCTGTTTTCCCGTCAGGAGCGTAAAACACCCGCTCAACACCTTTTGCCGTTCCTGGATTTCCGAGAGATTCACCGTTCCATCGCGTCCTTACGGCTCCTGCCCTCCCGTAAGTCACTTCAATACGCTCTTTCACTGAAAAAGAAATGGTTTCCCCGGCACGGACCGTTCGTTCATAAAGAGTTTTCGTTCCCTGGCGTACCCTGATCCAGCAGTCTCCATCAGCAGCAATAACCAGTTCCATGTCCTTCTTCTCAACAGCGGCGGGAGCATCGGCGGGTACATTGGCTCCCACAAGTTCTGCGGCCGTAGGAGGCGCTTTTCCTCCAGGCGCCGACACGGCAATCTGTCCTGCCGTCCCTCCGGAACCATTCCCTTCTCCCTGTGCATCCTGTTCCCCATTTACTTTAGCATTTACCGCAGAAGAACTCCCCGATGGTTTCTCGTCAGTCTGCGCGGAAACTCCGTTTTCTGTTATTTTTTCCGCCCGCTCTTCAGATTTTGCTGCGGTATCGCCTCCATTTGTCCGAAGCGCAAAGGAAGGGGCACCATTCTGATCCCATGTATACCACACATACCATGATGATCCCAGAAGGACCAGGAGCAGTATGGCGAATATCCAGAAGCGAGAGGCAGGTTTGAACCCTTTTGCCGGTGCTGCGCATGATCCGACGACGGGCTCTTCTTCTTTCTTTTTTTGAATACCCTCAGAAAGAACGGGAAGATATTCACCCCAGAAATCTTCCGCCCCGATAAACTGAAGGTATGACCTTATAAACCCCCGAATATACACTGTTCCGGGAAATTCGGAAAAGTCGCCGCGTTCAATTCCTTCCAGAAACTGAGTCCTTATTTTAGTGCCTTCATAAACATCATTAAGGCTCAATCCCAGGTCTTCCCTCCTGCGGCGTATTTCCTTTCCCAATTCCTGCAGTTTGTTCTCCCGGCTCTCAGGCATTGGATACTGCCTCCTTAACTTTCAGCTTAGTTTCCTGCAAAAAAACTGCAGGATCAGCAGCGCCAAACACTGCGCTCCCCATCACAAGAACATCGCAGCCGCCACGGGCCGCTTCAGCGGCGTTTGAAGCCCCAATGCCGCCATCCATTTCAATAAGATACGAATAATGCCCTGCTTCCCTCCACCTGCACAGTTTCTTCGTTTTTTCGAGCATCGAGGGTATGTATGACTGACCTCCAAACCCGGGATTTACGGACATGACAAGGATAAGATCCACAAAAGGAAGAAGTGGAAGAAGAAGTTCCTCGGATGTTCCCGGGTTGATAGATACCCCCGCCCTCGCGCCCCGCTCCCTTATTCTGGAAAGAGTCCGGTGAATGTGGCGATCGGCCTCAAGATGTACTGTAAGGTAATCGGGCCTCCCGTCCAAAAAAGCATCCAGCATCCTTTCAGGAGAATCGATCATTAAATGGACATCAAGAACCGCGTCAGGATATTGTTTTCTCAGGGCTGTGGAAAAACCGGGACCAAAGGTTATATTTGGCACATAGCAGCCATCCATTACATCCACGTGCAGCCAGTCGTATTCCCCTCCAAGAGCCTGAACGGAGGAATTCACGTCAAGAATATCCGCCGAAAGGAGGGAAGGGGCCAAAAACACTTTTCTATTCATTTGTAACGCTCCTGCCAGACAAACTCTCCTCCGAGATAAATCGTTACCACACCCTCATGCACATAGGGCGCATCGAGTGAAATGAACTCTCCGCCCTTTACATCCCTTCCCAGGAGATGCTTTGTCCCGGTCGCATCAACCATTTCAATTTTAAGGCCGAGTGGTTTCGTGAGCGGAGGAACCTGGTACCGTACCTTCGCGGTTCCTGTAGACGCCGGCCCTGTTGGAGCCGGAGCAGTAGCCTGGGATGTTCCCGGCGTCACCGGTGTTTCCAAAAGCCCCGTGGCCCCTGCAAGCTCCTGCTGCCTTGGTGTAAGAACAGGTTTTACAGGCCCTGCGGGACCAATCTGACGGGGAGTTTCAGCAACCTCAACTGTTGCCGCAGGAGGAGAAACAGTCCCCGAGGGCTGAGGCTCCTCCCTGGGTTCAGGCTTTTTTGGTGTCGGTGCCGCACGGTTCGTTGCAACTACCAACTGAACTGATGAGCCCTGTTTCACCATTGTTCCCGCCCTGGGCTTTGTGGACATTACCATTCCTCCAGGAGTGTTCTGGGTCGAAACATATTCAACTCCACCGAAGCGGAGACCGCTTTCAGCCAGAAGATTCTTTGCTCCCTGTTCGTCCCGCTGTGCTATATCAGGAACAGGGATACGCCCGTCCCTGGGTACAGGACCCAGGCTCACAAGCAGTTCGATTTTTCGTTCGCCCCCCGTCATTGCAGGGGCGGCTGGATTTTGGGCGATGACAGTACCAGCAGGCCTCGAATCATCATGTATTTTGAGAATATCTCCTGCGGCAAATCCCAACTCCTCTATTTTTCTCACAGCCTGTGCGCTTTCCATCCCTCTCAGGTCAGGTACTCCTTTTCTGTTTCCGCCCCTGCTCACCTTGAGAATGATGCTCTTGTCCCTTCTCACTTTCGTACCCGGTTCAGGCCACTGTGCAAGTACAGTTCCCGAAGGTATGGATGAATCGATCTGTTCAATTTTTACTTCGAGGCCGATACGTTCAGCCTCGTCGACAGCATCAAGAACAGACATTTCCCGAAGCGGCGGGATCACAAGGTCCTTTCCTCCGAAAAAAACTGTGTAAAAAGCCACGCTTCCCGAAATGAGCATGACAAGAATCACCAGAACAACAGCCCAGCGGAAGATTTTACCCATCAATAGCCTTCCCTCCCGATTTCTTCATTATTACAGCCATGTAAAAACCGTCGAGCCATGGCAGTTCCGGCCAAACATAAGTCCCCCACGGCCGCCCCTTTCTAAACCGAGCTCCGCTGAATGGGAAAGACATCTCAACAAGATTCGCATTTTCGGAAATGACCTGGGCGACAACATTTTCGTTTTCGTTTTTCAGCAGGCTACATGTAGAGTAGACCACAATTCCTCCCGGCGCAAGAAGAGAAACAGCTCTTCGCAATAAATTTATCTGAAGTGATGCGAGAAAATCAAGCTTTTCCGGGGTGAGACGCCATTTTCCTTCAGGATGTCTGTTCCATGTTCCGCTGCCCGAGCAGGGGGCATCCAGGGAAATAAGAGCTGGATGAACGGCCGGGACAAGGGATAAAGCATCACCCGTAGTTATGATGTGGTTGCTTTTTTTCCCAAGGCGTTCCATCTCCCGCATGGCGGCCTTTGACTTGGCAGGTGACAGTTCAAAGCTCTCTACCCGGGCGTCCGGGAAGAGCGACAGTATGTGGCCGGTTTTAATTCCTCTTCCGGCACATAGTTCAAGTATTGAACCACCTTTATAAACTTTCTTCATCACTTCGCCCACAAGCATGGAAGACTCTGTCTGGGGGGTAGCACGGCCTTCCGCATATCCCGGGAATTCCGGGGGGTATATGGTTGCGGCAAGGCGCAGAGCATTAGGTACAAGCGGTGATTTCCAGCACCGTATCCCTTTTTTTTCCGCTGCAGACGAAAGGTCTCCAGGTGCTGTGCCGGGCGATATTCTAAACGATGAATACGGCCGTATGCGGGCCATTTTTAGAAGTTTTTTCCCTTGATCACCCCATGAGTTTCTCCATGAGGAAACAACCCACCCCGGTACCCCTGCCGCAAGGGCCTGATCTTTTGGGGCTCCCGATTCCTCTATTTTTTTAAGTTGCAGCCAGCCTTCCTCCGCTACACGGCGCAGAACTGCGTTTACTATCTTCGCACCCCTTTCGTCTCCCCTTTTTTTCAGCTCCTGTACAAGCCCGTTAACAAGAACTTTCGGTACAAATGTTCTCAACTCGAGAATACCGGCTGTTCCCAGACAGAGAGCGTCTCCTGCATACTGTGAAATCCCGCCGGGGGAAACCCTGAGGAAATGGCTGTATATTTCTTTCCAGAGAAACTGTCTTCTCAGCGTGCAATAGACCAGCGAAGAAGCAAGGACAAGATCTCCCGGGGAAAGAGAGTCCGCCACCGACCGAATGGATTCAGATGCAAATTTTCCCGCCTTTACATCCTGCCATACTTTCAGGGCGGCTTCTATGCCTCTCATTCCGAGACCACCTCGGCTACCAGTGCTTCTCCTTTGATCCCGGTACGAACGAACACTGAAGAAGGGATCAGAAACTCTATCCCGGCAAAACCAATTTTTTCGTTCCTCATTTCGACTCCAAGAACTTCAAGCCCCAAAATATCATCCGGCGTCGTCATATTACGCTGGATAAACGGGCTGAGGAAACGGGAAGCAACATGGGCAAAAAAAACGGCAGCTAGAGCCGAAAGCAGGCTGAAAGCTCCGCTGATAAATAAAATAAGCAGAAATAAAACTGCAGACAGGGAATTCACTGCCGCAACGGTCATCCCGCATTTCTCAAGAACAGCCAGTTTTCCCTCTCCCGATTTCATCCTGGCAAGTGCGGTTTTCGCAGCAAACAGAACTGTCTCGGGAGGAATAACGCTTTTTATTGAAAATCCTTCTTCATCTGCAGTTCCTTCAACATCAAGGTCACCGTATTCTTCTTCCAGAACATTAATCGTCCCGTGTTCCACTGCATGATTCCTGCGGACCCTTGGATTAAACAGAATACGAATGATATGTGAGGGGCTTGTCAGCATTTTAAGGAATGAATTCGAAGTAAATCCCATAGGGATCAGCATTGCGAATAATAGAAGAAAGACCAGCGCTACCCAGGGGAACACGAACAGGAAGATCAAAAATACAAGAAGTGGCATTAAGAAGCAATTCCTTTCTTCCGTAAAATAAAATGGAGCGACTGTTACAGCCGCTCCATTTGCAGGTCTGAGCCATGCCCGGAACGGGACGGGCTGATCAATCTCTGCTTCCGAACATTCCTCTCAGGAAGAGCAGCCTTATCAGCTGGGCAAAAGCCATGACTGTTGCTGCAACGTATGTCCATGAAGCAGCCCTGAGTACTGCTCCTGCTCCCGTAATTTCATCCGATGAAAGCATTCCCGTATCTGCAAGCACACGGAGAGCTCTCGAACTCGCGTCAAATTCCACCGGCAGTGTCACAACATGAAACAGAATAACCCCGAGGAAGAGCAGTATTCCAAGGTCCATAAGCATTTGCCCCCGGAAAAGTATACCGATGAAGAAAAGAGGGAATGCCATGGATGAACCGATGCCGACGACAGGCACTATTGCGTTCCTTATCCTGAGGGGTGAATAATCGAGTTTATCCTGTATGGCATGCCCGACTTCATGCGCGGCAACGCCTATAGCGGCGATGCTTGAACTGCCGTAGACAGTGTCAGAAAGGCTGAGTGTCCTGTCACGGGGATCATAGTGGTCAGTAAGATTCCCGCTCACCCTGTTTACAGGGACATCCCTCAGCCCGAACCTGTCTAAAAGAGCCCGTGCAACCGATGCAGCAGTAGTTCCATGCCTCGAACCAACATTGCTGTAGCGGGCAAAAACGCTTTTTACCCGCATCTGCGCCCACATGGCCAGCAAAAGAGCGGGTATGAGAAGTATCATAGTCGGGTCAAAGAAAAAAGGAAACATGGATCCCACCTCCACACGATCTATCTGAAACAATGGAAGAAAGACTACACTTTTTATCTTCTTCCTTCATCGGTATTTTACACGGTTCAGAAAGATAGGTCAATTATGGTCAAACTTATTTTTTATAAAAATCGCCTATAGAGTTCACGATCTTCTTTTGCTCTTCCATGGTCAGTTCGGGGAAAATTGGAAGCGCAAGAGTTTCCCTGCTGAGAGACTCTGATACCGGGAAGTCACCCTCAGAATAGCCAAGGAATGCAAAACAGCGCTGCATGTGCAGGCTCACGGGATAATACACACGGCTGACGATCCCCTGGTTTTCCAAATGTGCCTGAAGGTCATCCCTTTGCGGTACTTTCACTACGTACTGGTGATAGATATGGTAGTTGTTCTCCATTTCCGATGGCGGAATAACTATCCCGATGAGTCCTTTTTCGGCAAACAGGGCATAGTACCTTCCAGCAGCGCGCCGGCGCTCCTCGTTCCACTCCTCCAGATGCCTCAGCTTTACCCTGAGAATAGCCGCCTGTAGGGAATCCAGCCTGCTGTTGAGGCCGATTTCATCATGGTAGTAGGTCGTGCCTGCACCGTGCACTCTTAGTTTTTTTAGTCTATCGGCCAAACTCGCATCTTTCGTGACAACCATACCTCCGTCACCATACCCGCCAAGATTTTTTGTGGGGAAAAAGGAATAGCATCCTATCGTACCCCACGCTCCTGCCCTCCGGATACTTTCGTTTTCCTTTCTCCATGAACCAAAAGCCTGGGCAGCGTCTTCGACAATGGCGATCCCCCGTTTTTCAAGCTCTTCTTTTATCTCCTCCAGCGGGGCCATCTGCCCGAAAATATGCACTGGCAGAAAAGCTTTTGTTTTTGGTGTAACCGCATCGAGAACTTTTTTCATATCTATGTTGAAGGAAAGGGGATCCACATCGACAAAGACAGGTTTTGCACCGAGTCGTGTAATGCAGCTTACAGTCGCGAAAAAACTGTACGGAGTGGTGATCACTTCGTCGCCTTCACCTATATCAAGCGCCATAAGGGCCAGAAGAAGGGCATCGGTTCCGGATGCACAGCCGACGGCGGAAACCTCTCCGAGATAATTTCCGCATTCTTCTTCAAACCTGGCCACGTCAGGCCCGAGGATAAAATACTGACTCTCGAGAACGGAATTGACAGCTTCCTGGACCTCGTCCTTTATCCTGGCATAGTTCCTTGTCAGATCAAGCGTGGGAATTTTTTTATCCATGAAACTGGAGGACCTCCTTAAAGACATGGGCAAAATACTTTTCGCCGAAAATAAACTCCATTCATTATCTTCACCTGAAATCTAAAAAAATGGCAAGAAAAAAGAGCGGGGAAATCCGCCCGCTCGTCAAATCCCAAAAAATGTTGGTTCAGTCCTCCACAACCTGGCTGAGTCCTGCTATTGAATCCTTCAGATGACGCTTCATAAGTTTCACACATTTTTCACTGTCATGGGCACGCAAAGCCATAAGGATCTCCTTGTGTGGATCCACCGTCGGAATGGTGTCGTTCTGGTAAAATGGGTCGTAAAAGACAACGTAGGCATTGGTCCGTGCGAGAATGTTTTCCACGTATTCCGCGAGAACTCTGTTGCCGCTTGCGTCAGCTACAGCCTTGTGGAACGCCTCGTTAACCTCGAGGTACGTTTCAAGATCCCTTTCTTCGATCGCCCTCGCTTCTTCAACAAGAGCTTCCTCGAGGCGACGAAGATGACGGTCTCCGATACGATCGGCAGCAAGGCGGATTGCAAGACATTCCAGCTGCTCACGCACAAGGAAGGTATCCTCTATTTCTCTTGCCGTTGGAGCTGCAAGCCTTGCGCCGCTATTCGGAATGATGATCACAAGACCTTCGCTGGCCAGGCGGCGAAGGGCTTCTCGTACCGGTGTCCTGCTTACTCCCATCTGGACGGCAATGTTGACCTCCGGCAGTCTCTGCCCCGGTTTAAGCTGCTTCGTTATGATGCGGTGACGAAGTTCCTGGTAGGCATAATCGGCCGAAGTTGTATAAAGACGCGGTTCTCTCATCTTTACAGGACCTCCCTGTTGGATTATGGATATGGGTAAGCAGCGAGACTATTGTATAACAGTCAGTATTGTAGATTTTGAGATACTTTATCATATTTTAGGCGGAGCTACAAGGCTTTATAGCGAAAAACGTCAACAGGACAGAAAAATATTTTTTCAGGAGGACAAAAAATGCGATTGATTGTACTGCTCCTGTCCATGGGATCGGTTGTGCTTTTCGGGTATGCCCTTGCAGGCATGGGAGGCTATCTTCTCGGAAAGGGGCGGCTCGATTATGTATTTACAGGACTTCTCGGTGGATTCGGTGCCGCTGTAGCTGCACTCCTCCTGTGGAAAAAATATCTCGATATGATACTCATGGAAGATACCCGGGAGAAAGACAGGGACAACAGCTAGCGGAATGTTTTCCATACCCCGGCCAGTCTCAGGCATGCATCCTCCATCTTCTCCGCGGAAGCGGATGCAATTGAAAAACGGACAGAGCAAATGCGCTTGCCGCTTAACGAAAATGACCCTCCGTCAGAAACATAAACCCCCTTGGAGGAAGCAAGAGCAGCAGCAGTGCCTCCTTCGGCATTTCCCGTAGGAAACCAGAGAAACACCCCTCCTTCCGGCCTGAAGATGGGAAACCTGGGAAAGGTGTGAATAAGAGATGAATAGAGGGAATCCATCCTGACTGAAAGGATCGATCTCGCCCTCTCGATCGCTTCTGAGAGATTGCCGGTTTTGATGAACCTCCATACAACGAGCTGGACGAGTGAAGAAACCTGCCCCTGCCGCAGTGCAGCTGTCTGGATATAGCATTCCTTCAGCGGAGCGGGAAGCACGATGTAACCGAGGCGCATACCCGGAAAAAGCACCTGGCTGAAAGACCCGATGTAAATAACGCCTTCGCCTTCATCGAGCGCTTTCATAGCAGGGACGCTTTTTTCACCATAACGCAGCTCTCCGTAACTGTCGTCCTCGAGAATATGGAAACCTCTTTTTTTCCTAAGAGCGAGTATTTCCTTTCGCACATCGGTGGACAGGGTTCTTCCTGTAGGATTATGAAAACTTGGAACAAGGTAAAGAATATCCCTCTCGCCAAGGTTTTCCAGCATCGATATATCACCGTCCGCGAGAAGCGGCACATGCCGGAGCGCCATCCCCTCGTTTCGGGCAATATCTTTTATGCCACTGTAGGTCAGAATCTCAGCATATATCCTTCCGGCACCCTTTTTTTTCAGGGAGCAAAGAACTGTCGAAAGTGCATCTTTTCCCCCGGAAGTGACGACAACTTCCTCGGGACAGGCTGGGATCCCCCTCAGAACCGCGTGTTCTAAAAGTGCCATTCTCAGTTCAGCCATTCCTTCGGGAGGACACCCCCCCATAATGCGTCCTTCATCCTCAATGAGTACTTCACGTGCTATTTTCGCCAGCGGTTCAAAAGGTATCAGGTCCGGAGTAGGACGTTCCTGATCGAAATGAATCTCATCTGCCGGCTTGACCGGTACACATGAAAAATGAGCGGCTGTCGGGGAAACGAAAGCACCGCTTCTTCCTTTTTGAATGATCAGCCCCTTTTCTTCAAGAAGACAATATGCTTCAACTACCGTTGACCTGCTGACACCGAGTATTTTTGCCAGTTCCCTGGTACCAGGGAGCCGTGATCCCGGCGTTATACTCCCGGCATGAATCATTTTCTCCAAATGGGAAGTTATCTGCCGGTATAAACCACCTTCCATGAAGTCCAGCGGAATTTCAAGAAGCATTGTACACTCCCCCAATAACGGTCTTTTCGTCTTTTCTCTGGTACAATGGCCAGGGTTTTTTATCAATTACCACAGAAAAGGAGCTGTTCCAATGAAACCAGCGACCCGGTCCGCCCCTGATATGGTAATATTCGACGTCGACGGGGTTCTTGTGGACGCATCCCTTTCCTACCCCGCTGTCGTCGCGAGAAGCCTGCTCTGGGCCTGGACAAGAGTCCTTTGCAGAATTCCTGACAGCGAGGGCTTCTCCTTCCGCCATTTCGCCGTTACAAAAACCCACCCGGCATTCAATGATGATTATGACATAGCCTGGGCCGCAATAAACTGCGCTGCTTCGGGAAACAATCCGTCTCTGGCAGAAAGTCTCCCGTCCCCTGTTCAATGGAGGACCCTTCTCGAAGACTGCACCGGGATGGACGTATGCGGCTGGGTCCGGAGAAGTTTCGGCGAAACGGTCCTCCGGAAAGCAGTCCGCCAGGCCTGCGAGGAAATGTATTTCGGCTGTGATGAATATGAATCGATAGGCAGCGTTCCCGTCTACACTACGAGAAGAAAAGGCTTTTGGGAAGAAGAGCGACCGCTAGCCTCATTCAACTGGAAAGAAATCCTCGTTCCTGTCGGCATCTATACAGGACGCCCGGTGTCTGAACTGCGGCTGGCATTGAAGCTTATCGGCTGGGAAGATTTTCCACCCGGGCTTATGATAACTCCGGAGTCCGGGATAACGAAACCATCCCCTGAGGGACTTGCTGTATTGTGCGAAAAGACAGGAACAGCGAATCCCCTTTTTCTCGGAGATGCAGAAAGCGACAGGCAGGCCCTCAGGGCTTTCGGAAAAGGAACATTTGCAGCCGTGGGAGATTTTCTTTCTGACGAAGCGGTCCGATATTCTTGCCCGGCAGATGCGCTTCGAAGCGCCGGCATTATCCACCCACCTTCAGGGAAAGGCTCCCTTGAAATCGGCTCCAGGCAATAGAGGAATCCTGCCTTTCCGCCATTAAGGTTTCCCTGCGGCCAAATATGCATTGAGTGGCTATTCTGAATACTGCCGGAATTTAATCGGTCAACGATCATGCTCCTTTTTTTTACGCTGGTATTTAGTGTATCATATACACCATGAGCCTCAGCAATCGCTGAATCCGGTCCAATGTCAGGAGGTAGAAAACGCATGACAGCTCAGTGGGCTTATATCAAGGACCTCCCCTCCCTTGAAGGAAAGGAAGTCATCGTAAAGGGCTGGCTTTACAACATGAGAAGTTCCGGAAAAATACATTTTCTGCAGCTTCGAGATGGAACGGGAACAGTTCAGGGTGTTATGGTAAAGAAAGAAGTTTCAGAAGAAAGCTTCATGACCGCAAAAGGGTTATGGCTCGAAGCTTCTCTCGAGGTTACTGGCAGTGTCAGGAAAGACGAACGAGCCCCTTCCGGCGTTGAATTATCCGTCTCCGGCATTTCCGTGATCCAGAACCCTTCGGATGAATACCCTATCGGGAAAAAAGATCACGGCATTGATTTTCTCCTGGATAACCGTCATCTATGGCTTCGCAGCAGCAGACAGCAGGCAATCATGAGAATACGGGAACGGGTCATCTGGTCGGCAAGGGAGTTCCTGCACAATGACGGATATCTTCTCGTCGACAGCCCCATAATCAGTGGAGCCGCAGGAGAAGGTGTTTCCGGCCTTTTCGAAATCGATTACTTCGATTCAAAAGCGTATCTCGCACAGACAGGGCAGTTGTACGCGGAAGCCGCGGCAGCAGCATTCGGCAAGGTGTACTGCTTCGGCCCCACGTTCCGTGCTGAGAAGTCAAAAACACGGCGCCACCTGACTGAGTTCTGGATGCTGGAGCCTGAAGTCGCCTTTTATGACCACAAGGACAACATGGACCTTCAGGAAAAACTCATTTGCGCGATCGTCACAGGAGTGCTGGAACACTGCAGGCCTGAGCTCGAGAGTCTTGAGCGAGATATATCGAAGCTTGAAAACATCAAGGCTCCCTTTTATCATCTTCAGTATGGGGAAGCCATTGAAATGCTCCATAAGCTCGGAAGCGACACTCCATACGGAGATGACCTCGGCAATGACGACGAGACCATTCTGACACAGCAATTCGATCGCCCCGTGTTCATAGAATGCTATCCGAAGAGCGTGAAGGCATTTTACATGAAGGAACATCCTGAAGATCAGGATCTTGTTCTCTGCGACGACCTGCTGGCTCCCGAAGGATACGGAGAAATAATCGGGGGGTCCCAAAGGGAGGACAGCTATGACCGACTTCTCTCGAGAATACGTGAACAGGGACTTCCTGAAGAGCCCTATGACTGGTATCTTGACCTGAGGCGGTACGGCACGTTTGTCCACAGCGGTTTCGGCATGGGAATTGAAAGGGTTGTGGCATGGATCTGCGGGCTGCAGCATATACGGGAAGCCATTCCCTGGCCCAGGACTATCTATCGCCTCAAGCCCTGACGGACGTTATTTCCGTATCACGGGGAGGCACTATTGGTGATTTATTCCGATTTTGATCCGAAACCTGTTTTCCGCTCATACAAAAGGCTTATTGGAGATGGTGAAGTAGGAGGCAAGGCAAGGGGGCTTGCCTTTGCCTTCAATGCCATCGAGGGAAGCTCTCTTGCGTCCTGCGTTGAGCTTCCTGACATCAATTTCGTACTTACAACCGAAGGATTTTCCGAATTCGTCTCGGACAACGGCATAGAGGAACTGCTCCGTGAATCGCTTGCCGGAAACGAGGAGAACTCAGACGAAGACTTTGCACATGCTTTTTATGAAAAAATAACCTCGGCATTTCAAAGGGGTACCATCCGTACATCGCTGATCGATGATTTACAGAAGGCAATGGAGACAATCGGGGATCTGCCCCTTGCCATACGCTCGAGCTCCATTCTCGAGGACTCGAAAAAATTATCCTTTGCGGGAAAATACAGCACCAGGTTTTCTGCAAATATCGGCAGTCTTGAAGAAAGAACCCTGATGCTTACCGATTCCATCAAAGAAGTCTGGGCTTCCCTGTACAATCCGGCCGCGAGGGCGTACAGGAAAAAACATGGGCTTACAGATTCCGACGAGTCCATGTCCGTGGTGATCCAGCCGGTAATAGGAAAAGCACACGATTCAATGTACTACCCTGAAATCGCGGGGACCGCTTTTTCTAAAGTGTACCGGCGGCCATCGACCCGTATCCGGAAAGAAGACGGGGTAATGCGATTTTGTTTCGGCCTGGGAACACGCACTGTCGACAGGCTGAAGGCGAGCATCTGCTACCTGTCTCACCCCATGCTCAGGCCCCAGGGAAATCTGCCCGGAGATATCGCCCTGACAAGCCAGTCGGAATTCGATTACATCGACAGACATTCAGGGCAGTTGATGACAGGTCAGCTTTCAGACCATCTGCCGTTTATCCTCAGGGAGCACAAACTCGCTTCCGCATTTGTGGAAATCTATGCTGACAACCTGCTCTACTGGGCGGGATCAGACCAGATGAAACACGGCAGACCGATTTTTTCCTTTTCAACGCTGCCCGGGAGACATCCTCGTTTCTTTGCACTGGTAAAGGAATTATGCGCTTTTCTCGAGGAAAGTATGGGCATGCCGGCTGATATGGAGTTCACCTATGACACTGAGAAGCAGAAACTCACCCTCCTTCAGCTGAGACCACTCGCCTCTTACGAAGAAATGGCCCGGGTTTCAATACCGGAAGTGAGCGAAGACCGCATTATCCTCAGAGGTAACAGGATGGTCAGCAACGGCAGGCTTGAAAACATCCATCACCTGGTCTACGTTGACCCCGACCTGTACGGCAAGGACGCCACATTCTTCGAAGTCGCCAGAGAAATTGGCCGCATAAATCATAAGCTCTCTGGAACGAATTACATACTCGTGGGGCCGGGAAGGTGGGGAAGTACAAATCCCAAACTTGGCGTACCTGTTCGATATAACGAGATCTGCCACTGCGGATGCCTGATAGAGGTAGGGATTATCGCAAGCGACTACACCCCGGAACTATCATACGGTACCCATTTCTTCCTGGATCTTGACGTTGACGGAACCCTTTACCTTCCTGTCTTTGACGGGATGAAGGGAAACGTTTTCAACCGGGATTGGCTGGGGTCCAATTTTTATGAAACGAAACGACATCCCGCAGTGCGCCATTACACGGGCAATTTTTCCGTCCTCCTTGACGGGGAAAACGAGATCGGAGTCGTTATCTCAAACGATACCGCATCCAGGTGACAGACGAAGCTCCCCGTTCCCCCGGGGAGCTTTTTTACACCTGTCTTTCCAAAGAAACCGATTTTCAATGAAAAAGATCCACACTGGATTTGATTAAGAGGTGTTCACAATGAAATACCGCAGTACCCAGTTTCTCATCACCATATTGATGGCAGCCCTTCTTGCCGGAATCCCGGCAAATGCCTGCACAAGTATCATTGTGGGCAGGGAAGCCACCCAAGATGGTTCCGTCATGAATTCACAGACAGCCGACGGATGGTATGATGCAAACCTTCGGATAATTCCTGGTGCGATCCACCCCGATGGAACAACAATGCCCGTGTATTTCGGGCTTCTCGGGGATGAGCCTCTTCCACCCATGGTGCTTGGACACATTCCACAGTCCGCTGAAACATACACTTATTTTAGGACCGCATATTCCTGTTTCAATGAACACCAGCTCGCCATAGGTGAATCCACCATAGGTCAAAAAGATGAACTCAAGACTTTTCCCGGAGAAGGAGGAGCAATACTGACCATAGAGCAGCTCATGATCATCGCCCTTCAACGCTGTAGAACAGCAAAAGAAGCCGTACTGCTTATAGGAAATCTTGCAGAGAGGTATGGTTTTCTCGGTTCGTGCGCCAACGACGGCGAGTCACTTTCCGTTACCGATCCTTCAGAGGCCTGGATAATGGAGATCATGGGAACCGGTTTTGACTGGACGCCGGAGTCCGGGCCAGGTGCCATCTGGGTGGCAAGGAAGGTACCGGAAAACCATGCGGCAATTCTCTGCAACGTGAGCCGCATCGATATTGTGGATGAAGAAAATCCTGATTTTCTCTTCTCTCCAGGGTACAAAGAACCTGCAATCCGGCATGGATGGTATGATCCTGCCTCAGGTGAACCCTTCAATTGGAGAAAAACGTATGCACCCGAAACCGGTCCATGGTCACCGTCCTCCATGTGGGTCAGGGGAAGACTGCACTATATCCATAAACACCTAATGCCGTCAAAAAAATGGGATCCTTACGCAGAAACCGATTCATACCCTTTTTCCTTTGCACCGGAAAAACTGGTATCCGTCAGGGAAATAATTGAAATTTTCCGCTCCACCATGGAAGGGACTCCCTTTTCAATGGAGGAGAATGCCACATGGTATATCCCTGGAGAAAACCGAAACCTCCTGAAAAGTCCAAAGGCAACTCCCTTTCCCGACAGGGCGACCCGGGAACTCCTGAACATTCCATATATGAGACCAATAGCAGCGAAAACATCGTACAGCTTCATCTCCCAGTCACGGTCCTGGCTGCCCGCACCCATCGGAGGAATACTCTGGTTCTCCCTTGATTTGCCCCATTTCAGCACCTATATTCCCCTCTACGCCGGCACTTCAAAAACACCTGAAAGCTGGAGCACCTTCGAGAAAGAGAATTTCTCCCTTGACTCGGCACGATGGACATTCCTTCTTGTGTCATCCCTCGCAAACTCGAATTACCAAAGAGGGATACAAACGCTGAAATCACTCCGGGACCCGCTGGAAGAAAAAAACCACAGGGACTTTCTGGACTGGGAAACGGAGGGAGCCGCATTTGCAAGGAGAGCAGAAGAGATACCCCGAGAATGGTTCAATCAGAAGGCTCACGAAAAAATGCAGGAAGCGCACCGTATATACGTAGAAATCGCACATCTCCTCATTAGAGAGGCGACCATAATTGACCTTTGGTAGGAAAGCACTTCTGGCGGCAGTTCTCATTTTCGCATGGTTCACTCCTTCTTCGGGCTGGTGCGATTTCCATTCCCCGAAAATAGTGGGCGGCGAAAGAGGAAGAACATATCATGTGTTGTGCCTTGACTCCGGTACACCATATATCTTCCGAAATAAAGACGGGGAACTCAAGGGAATATACGTGGATATACTCTCCTCACTCGGGAAAAAGGAGGATCTCAAGTTCTCCATCTCCATGGGCGACAGGAACGACGCGAGGAGATCGATCCACCTTTCAAAATCTGATATTGTGGCTGGAACGATCTTCCCCACCCCAACGGATTCGGATCTTTTCGGATACCTGCCTGCACGGAACATCGATCCTGAAGACCCCGGCCTTCTGGATGAACTTGAGCTTTTAAGCCACAGGTTTTCAGGCAAGGAGCTTCTCTCTTACGTATTTTCAATGCCCTTTTTCCAGGAGCCCGGAACTGCATTTTTCAAAGGGGCGGAAACCGGGGATCTGAACACCCTCAGGGGGGAAAACGTAATTACCGTTCGCGATTCTCCCGAAGAACGCTATCTTCATTCCACAGCACTGAATGTTAGGATCCTGAGAGAACAAACCGTAGAATCCGCTCTCTTTGCCCTTCTCGGAAACAGGGGGGAGGCGGCTTTTCTCGGAGCATACCAGGGAATAATAGCTTCAAGGACAATCGGCGCAGAAAAATCGGTCACCCCTGCACGCCCGTTTCTTTTCACCATTTCTAAAGGAATCTCTGTTCTGAAAGGACAGTCTGCCCTCGCAGTCCAGCTTGCCGGAGCACTATCAGAGATGAAGCGCTCGGGTGAGATGTCAAGAATCTGGAATAAGTGGACGAAAGAGTATGAACCGTCCGTTTTCAGCCCCGGGCAGTTTTGGAGGGCCGCAGGTGCAGCGGCCCTCCTGCTTCTTTCAATACTTGCATGGAACATCATACTGAAGAGGAAAGTAAGAAGAATGGTGAAAGAGCGGGAGAAGATACTTGACTTCACAAGGGAAGGCATACTGGCTGTGGACCGGGACGGGAAAATAACAATGATCAACATGTCAGCACAGAAGCTACTCGGAATCGGTCCTGAAACTGTCGGCATGGAAGCAGAACTGTGCGTTCCCGGATTATCGGCAAAAATGGTTCTTTCCGGAGGAAGACCTGTCTACAATCATCAGCAGAATCTCAACGGCGCTCTCGTCTCCTGCAACAAGGCGCCGGTCCTTCAGGGAAACAAAACAGTGGGTGCCATAATAACGCTGAGGGATATGTCGGAACTCCAGGCCATGGCAGAGGAGATCACAGGCGTTAAAACGTACGTGGAAAGCCTTCGCGTTCAGGGTCATGAATTCATGAACAAGCTGCAGGCTATCCTGGGCCTCATCCAACTCCAGAAGTACAATCGCGCTATTGAGTTCATTTCCTCAGAAACAGACTCGACCCTTTCAGCCCAGGCGTTTATGGCGGAACGGATAAAAAATGCCGCAATATGCGGTATTCTCATGGGTAAGGCCGGCCGATGCAGGGAACTCGGTATCCGTTTCGTCCTTGATCCGGAAAGTTTCTGCCGCGACCATGGCGAAAGAATCAATGACCGGTCGTTGGTAATAATAGTCGGGAATCTTCTTCAGAACGCAATAGAAGCGATATGCGAGCAGGGTGTCACCGAATCTTCCCGGATCGACTTCTCTATTTTTGATGAATCTGGGAAAATTCTTATAAACGTCTGCGACAATGCGGGTACCCTGACAGACGAAACTGCATCCAATCTTTTTCGGAAAGGGTTTACTACGAGAAAAAAAGCTGAACTTTCCGGTTTTGGGTTATACAATATAAAAACAATAGTGGATGCTCTAGAGGGTACGATCTGGGCTGAGTTCGAAACAGGATCCTTTACAGAGTTCACCGTATCGCTTCCGGTATGTACTAAAAAACCGGCTGTAATGGAGGTGTTCTAATGAAACATATTGACGTGCTCGTCGTTGAAGATGACCCCATGGTGGCTGAAATACACCAGAATTTCATAAACTCCGTAGATAATTTCCGTGTTGCAGGCCTAGTGGACAACGGTTTTAAAGCTCTTGCTTTCCTGGAGCGTTGTCCTGTGCGCCTTGTTATCCTCGATATTTTCCTTCCAGGCCTCGACGGTATGGCAATTCTTGAGAAAATCCGTGAAAGCGGCGAAAATGTGGACGTTATTGTAGTTTCCGCGTCAAGAGATATTTCTACGGTGAACAGGGCGATCCAGGCAGGGGCATTCGACTATATCGTCAAACCTTTCGTTTTTGAGCGAATCCGGGCATCACTCCAGTCATTCAGCAGAATGCTTGAACAACTGAAGGAAGGACCAAAGCAAATTGATCAGGAAGGCATCGATACCCTGTTTTCTGTACGAAGCAGCAAAATCATCGACGGGAAACTTCCCAAGGGGCTTAATCCAAATATCCTGGAAAGGCTTATCACGCTCCTCTCTCAAAAAGGGGCGCCCCTCTCCTCTGTTGAAGCTGCAGGTGAGCTGAACGTTTCAAGAATAACTGCACGCAGATACCTGGAACATCTCGTTGCTTCGGGAAAAGCGGTTATGGAACAGGAATACCATGAGATAGGCCGCCCGGTAAACAAATATGTCCTTTTGGACCGGCCCAGGTCTTAAAAGAATACTGTATTCCTTTTCAACGCCCAGGGTTTTGTTCTTTTTGTTCACATACGAGTCATCAGCTCCACATTCCCTTCAGGCCGTCTCTGAATCCCCGAATGTCTTTTCCCCTCCGTTCCGCTCCATGAACATAATGAAACAAAGGTCGCCGGATCTTTCAAAAATCTGGCAAAATACTGATCACAGCCTTAAAGTTGACCTGTGCAGTTCACTTTCGCTTCTTCATTGTCCGGGGGGCCGGAGGGCGACTTTCCGTGCGGACAGTGAAAAAATCATTTTCTTAGGAGGTACGTTCCATGAAATCAATTCGTTTTTCAAGTTTTTTGTTTGTGGGGGTCCTTGCAGTGTTTTTCGCAACGACAGCCATGGCGTGCACTCCTCTCGGCGTGGGGGCAAAAGCAAGCGTTGACGGGTCTGTAATGGTAAGCCACACCTGCGATGGCTGGTACGACCACAGAATCAAGATCGTACCGGGCGGCGAGCATAAACCGGGTGAAATGGTAGAAATCTACAATATTTTGTGCTATGACACACGACCTGACCGCCCTCTCAAAAAGGTTGGGGAAATTCCCCAGGCGGAAAAAACCTATACTTACTTCCATATCGGCTACCCGTTCATGAACGATCAACAGCTCATGATGGGAGAGTTCACCTGGAGCGGCCGAGATGAGCTCGGAAGCCCCGAAGGACTTTTCTACATTGAAAACCTTGAAGATCTTGGCCTGGCCAGAGCGGCAACTGCCAGAGAAGCTATAACTGTAATGGGCGAACTCGCCGAGAAGTACGGCTATGCCGACGGGGGAGAAACACTCGTCATAGGTGATAAGAAGGAACTTTGGGTATTCGAGGTCTGCGGCCCCGGATTGTGGAATAGGGAATCCGGTCGCCCGGGTGCTCACTGGGCAGCGCAGCGCGTACCGGATGACGAAGTTTTTGTCGGTGCCAACCGTGCACGCATCGGTGCCATGAATTTCGAGGACAAGGAAAACTTTATGTATTCCACCGACATAACCAAGCTGCCAGAGCAGATGGGATGGTGGAAACCGGGAACTCCCTTCCACTTTGCCGACATTTTCAACCCCGAACCCTATGGGTATCCGTACTACCAGGCCCGGAGGGAATGGAGGGCTCTCAATCTCGTTGCTCCTTCTCAGAAATTCGATGTCCTTGGTGAGTACGAGCACTACCCCTTCTCGGTGAAACCCGACAAAAAACTCAGAGTTAAGGACATCATGGATATTTACAGTGATCATCTTGAGGGAACTGACTACGATCTCACGAAGGATGCAGCTTCTGAACCTTTCGGAAACCCAAACAGGTGGCCAACACCCGTCTCAGTACGTCCCGAAGACCGCAAAGGGATGGATTGGGAACGGCCCATCGCTATGTTCCGGTGCTCATACAGTTTTGTTTCCCAAAGCCGTGACTGGCTCCCCAACCCAATCGGCGGCGTACTCTGGTTCGGGCAGGATGCTCCCGATACTACGGTGTATGTACCGATTTACTGCGGTGTCACTGAACTGCCCAAACCATGGACAACAGGCAAAAGGGCCGAGTTTGACCGCGACAGCGCATGGTGGGCATTCAACCTTGTGAATAACTGGGCTAACCTTCGTTGGGATGCCATGTACAAGGTTATTCGTGAAAAGAAGGCCGAGTTCGAGAACGAGTTTTTCTCCATGCAATCCGAAGTGGAAGAAAACGCTCTTGCCAGGTACAAAGAAGACCCTGCCAAGGCCGTGGCCTACCTTACGAAATACACGAACGACAATCTGAACAAGGTTGAAAAAGGCTGGTGGAATTTTGCATTCCACCTTATCGGAAAGTTTTACGATGGAGGGATCATTAGCGAAGAAGGCAAAATGACATCTCCGGGCTACCCGGCCGGGTACCTGAAAAAGGTAGGATTCGGAGATCTTACTATTCGGGATCTTGAGCTGAAAAAAGTACAGGAAACAAAGAAATAGTATTGTGATCACAGCCGGGAATGCTGCTATCCCCCGCCGGCATTCCCAGCTTTTCTTGAAAAAACGTCTAAAAAACCTCAGCGAAGAAACACATTTGATCCAGGAGGTTCACTAAAAGGTCAGGGACGCACTTGCAATAGGTCCTGCACTAAAATAAGAAAGCCTTTGCCGGGATGGAGAGGATCATAAAGAACCCTTTCCACCCATTTCCCTTGAAAGGATGTATCACTGATGACAATGTTTCATCATTCCATCATCGTCCTTGCGGTCATCATCGCAGCATTTGCGGCCGGAAAAAAATATTTGCTTACCACGGAACTCGCCATGTTCGTCTCTGCTCTTGCAGGGCTTGCAGCACACATGGTGCTTCCAAAAGGTGTTGACCCAAGGTCTCCGCTTATGCTCGCGGAAACAATCCGGCACATTGTTGAAGGCACATTCACCTATTTTGATGTGTGCCTGATTTTTCTCACCGCCACGTTTTTTATGGCACTCTACAAAGAGGCCGGTGGAGTAGCTTTCATCGTCCGAAAAATCGTCCGGACTTTTCACGCGCGCAGATTCGTCTGCCTCCTCCTTCTAGTTTTAGTCATGCTGGCACCAGGTGCCATAACCGGATCGGGAGCGACTGCAGTATTGACTGTAGGATCGCTTGTAGGATCTGTCCTTCTTGCAATGGGTGTTACTGAAGACCGCAGGACAGCTTTGATATTCCTGCTTGCAGCCATGAGCGCCGCCTGCCCTCCCATTAACCTCTGGGCCATGATGGCAGCAGCTGGGGCAAATATGCCTTACGTGGGATTTGCAAAGCCCCTGGCGGTTCTTTCCATAACAGGAGCGCTCATATCAGCTTTCTGGCTTGCCGGAAAAGGGAAACCCGTGGATCTTGAAAAAGCCATGTCGGAACTCCCGGAGGCACCCGAGGGATGGAACTGGCCAAGGGCGATGTTCCCCTTTGTGCTTCTTTCCATACTTGTCCTCGGGGGAAGGTTTCTACCCTATTCTTTTCCAGTTCTCGGACTTCCTCTTATCTTCATGGCGTCCGCCCTGTCAGTACTTCTTGTAAGCCCGGTGAAACCCGCAGTTTTCCGGGTAGCCTCCACTACGGTAAGCAATCTTCTCGGGCTCGTGGGAATCATGATCGTCGTGGGCGCTCTCATTCAGATAATGACGCTGAGCGGAGTCAGGGGCTTACTTTCGCTGGCCGTGGTCACCCTGCCCCTTGCAGTCCTTTTCAGCACTCTCTGGCTGATCCTGCCTATATCCGAAGGCATGCTCCAGTATGCCGTTGCTCCGCTCATTGGTGTTCCACTGATCATGCTCTTCAACATGAAAGGTCTCGACCCGGTGATCTCTCTTGCCGCATGGTCGGTCATGTGGCCCCTCGGAGACTGTCTCCCCCCGACAGCCGTAGTGGGAAGAGCTGCCGTAATGGAACTCGATTACAGGGGAGACTATTTCCGCGGTTTTGTGCGGACAACCCTGGTTCCCATGGCCGCAATTCTTTTTCTGTGCACTCTGTTCATGGTGTACAGCAAAGAATTGTCCGGACTGATCGGAGGCTGATTTTATGGATATGGTCATGATCAATTATTGTGTCACTGTTCTTTACTACCTTATCACAGCATTCTTTTTCCTTGCCGTGGTAAGAAACTTTGTTTCGACGAAGAACATTGAGGAGGCTATCCTTTATGGGATCATCATGATTCCGTTCGCCCTCCGCATTCTTCGCCTCAAGTAGGAAAGGGGATAATGATGAAACTCAGGACCGCAAAGGCGGCTATCCTTCTTATTGCCGGGACGTGTGCTGCAATTGCCGGGTTTCTTTTCCGTGAACACAGGGTCTACAGGGAAGCAGTAGTTGCGAGCTCTTCAATAACAGAGGTCAAAAAACTGAGCGATTACAGTAATGCCGTTAAAGGGACTGTGAACGACGCCAATGTATACATATTCGACAGCGGTGTTCCGGGCGGCACAGTAGTGCTTATCGGAGGCACTCACCCCGAGGAGCCTGTGGCGAATCTCTCCGCCCAGATTTTCACCGAGAATGTTCGTACTTTACAGGGCAAAGTTATCGTCATAAACAGAATAAACACCAGTGCTTCTCTTGGGACACGCATGGGAGAAGCTTATCCCAGGTTTTTCCATGTGAAGACCTCCTGGGGAGAGAAAAAATGGCGTTACGGCGACAGGGTTTCGACTCCTCTCGATTCCTGGCCAGACCCGGAGGTGTATATACATTACCCCAGCGGACAAAACCTCGCCTACATGGATATACGAAACGTAAACAGAACATGGCCTGGACGCCCTGACGGACTTCTGGCAGAACGTACCTGCTTTGCAGCCATGGAGCTTATACGGAAAGAAAAAGCAGATATTGTCATGGACTTTCACGAGGCGGAACTCGAGTATGCCGTTGAGAATACCATAGTGGTCCATGAGGAAGGCCAGTCGGTAGCCGCTATGACGTCCATGATGCTCACGTCCCAGACCTTCGATGTACCCATCGGGATGGAGTTTTCACCCAAGGCGCTTCATGGGCTCTCTCACAGGGAAATCGGCGACCACTCTGATGCTGTCTCTTATCTCGTGGAGGTGGCGGAACCCATGCTTGACAGGATACGGGGCATAACCGACGAGGAACTGCTTATGTCAGGAAAGGACCGTTTCGTTATGAAGGCCGGGGAACACAAGCTTCTCTACTCTCCTATAGATGAGAACGGATGGCCGGTGGACAAGAGGACTGCCAGGCACGTAACGACGCTGATGACTATTCTCCAGGTACACAACATGCTTACCCCCGATAAGGCCGTGATCCTGGAAGGAATCCCGTCCTACGGGGAAATGATGGAAAAAGGCGTAGGTGCTTTCTTTTCAAACCCTGATGCAAGTCCTTCCGAAAGAGTGTTCTACGAATAATAAAAGGTGGGAGCGTCTTTTTTCGCTTCCACCTTTTGAATCTTTTACGGCCAGATCCCCCTGAAGCGCATTGCATCCACGATTCTTCCAACAGCCTTTACATAGGCCGCCTGGCGGAAACTTATGTTCTTCCCCTCTTTTATCGACCAGAGCTCCTTGAACGAGCGTGTCATTCTTTCGTCAAGCTTTGAAAAAACGAAATCTTCACTCCAGCTGTCGCCGGAACGTCCCTGGATCCACTCGAAACAGCTGACAATAACTCCCCCGGCGTTCGCCAGAACATCCGGAATAATGGCCACGCCTTTGTCCGAAAGGATGGCCTCCCCTTCAGGAGTTATTGGTCCGTTTGCAAGTTCCAGAACGATTTTCGCCTTCACTCCTCCGGCGTTCTTGTCGTCAACGGCACCGCCAAGAGCGGCTAGAACAAGAATATCCATGTCCTTCTCAACGAGAAGATCGGGGAAAAACTCCTCCCCTTCCGGGAACCCCTTCAACGATCTTTTATCGTTCTTATAAGCCGAAATATCTGCGTATTTCAAACCTGCAGGATTATATATTCCGGCAGCTGAATCACAAACCGCAACAACTTTTAGCCCCAGATCCTCCTCCACAAAACGGTGCGCTCGTGAACCCACGTTGCCGAACCCCTGAATTCCGACGGTCAGGTCTTTTCCAAGGCACCCCATCGCCCGAAGTGCTTCCCTGAGAATGATGACCCCGCCTTTTCCGGTGGAATCAGATCGGCCGAGAGAACCACCCAGAGGAATCGGTTTGCCCGTAAAAGCTGACGGCTCGCTCCACCCCCTTACTTTTTCGAAAGTATCAAGGAACCATGCCATTACCTGGGGGTTGGTATACACGTCGGGTGCCGGTATATCATAATCGGTACCCACAAAACGGGATATTCCGAAAGCATACAACCTGCTCAGGTTTTCAAGTTCATTACGGGACAATTCCCTTACATCCACGGATATGCCGCCCTTGCCGCCCCCATAAGGAAGATCTGCAATAGAACACTTAATGGTCATCCAGGAGGAGAGAGCGACCACTTCATCCCTGTTGACCTCCACGTGATAGCGCACACCACCTTTGTAGGGTCCGAGAGCGTTGTTATGATGGCTTCGCCATGCACTGAAAACCTTAATACCTCCTCCATCAAGCTTCAAGGGGAGGGACAGCTCGAGGACTTCCCTCGGGTACCTGAGCATCTCCACGAATTCAGGCTCCACCGTAAGATAGGGTACCGCCTGCTCCAACTGCTGCAAGAACATTTCCCTTGGATTCATCTCTTCCCCACCTCCTGTGTTGTTCAGCACTTCACGGAATTCCCCGGCAGCTTGAACATATATTACATAGAATATTCTAACACAGGATACATAAATAAAGTCAACATATTTTTTTATTCCGATTGTTCTGCTTTAAAAGAAAAAGGCCGGATCTCTCCGGCCTTTGCGTATCATTATTCCATCTTTGAAGACTTACAGGAAAACGCCTCTCATTCTGACTGCATCCGCAACTCTCTGGATAGCTGCCATGAATGCCGCACGGCGCATCTTCACGTTCTTTTCCTTGGCGTAGGACCATACCCTCTGGAAGTTATCCTTCATTATGCGGATCAGGCGATCGTTGTACTCTTCCTCCGACCAGAAGAACCCGCCGAGGTCCTGTGCCCACTCGAAATAGGAACCGATAACCCCGCCGGAGTTGGCAAGGAAATCGGGGACGATTAAAATTCCCTTCTCGTCAAGAATCGCGTCGCCTTCAGGGGTAATGGGGCCGTTTGCGGCTTCCACAATGTACTTTGCCTTCACCTTGTCGGCATTCTTTCCGTTGATGACGCCTTCAAGGGCTGCGGGGATGAAGATATCGCAGTCAAGGAAGAGAACTTCCGGAAGATCGAGCTTCTGGCAGCCGTCACAGGTGAAGCCTTCAAGGAGGCGTTTGGGATGGTTGCTCACATGATCAAACGCTTTTTTGATATCAAGCCCGTTGGGAGCATAGTACGTGCCGGTGATATCACTGATTCCGACTACTTTCGCCCCGGCGCCTATCATGGTCAGAGCCGCATAGGTTCCAACGTTGCCGAATCCCTGGATTGCGACAGTGGCACCTTCAGGAGACTTGCCGAGGTTCTTGAGAAGCTCGAGCGCACAAGTCGCGACACCGTAGCCCGTTGCTGCCGTACGGCCCTTGGATCCCCACAGGGGAATGGGCTTTCCGGTGAAAATAGCGGGCTCGAGTTGGTTCTTCATCTTGCTGATCGTGTCCATGAACCAGACCATTTCCGGTCCGCCGGTGTTTACGTCGGGAGCGGGGATATCAGTCCAGGCACCGATCACAGGAGCCATACGTGCGGCCCAGGTCCTGGAAATACGTTCCTTCTCCTTCTTGGACAGCTCGAGGGGTTCACAGGAAACGCCGCCCTTCCCGCCGCCGTAAGGGATACCGGCGAGGGAGCATTTCCAGGTCATCATCATTCCAAGGGCTTCGCATTCGTCAAGGTTCACTTCCGGATGGAAGCGAACTCCGCCCTTGCCAGGCCCGACTGCCGAGGAATGGAGAACCCTGTACCCGTCGAACACCTTGACAGTACCGTCATCCATTTCCACTGGAATCGATACACATGTCCGGCGCTCAGAATGGCTGAGGATATCGATAAGCCCGTCTTCCAGACCCATCTCCTCCGCCGCCGCGTAAAAATTCTTCAGTGCTGTGTCAAGAAGGACGTTAGTGGAAGTACGCTTTGCTACGGCCATTAAACACACCTCCTGTATAATTACGGCTTTCGCCGTTTGAGACCGTGAATATCATAACATTTTTTTGCCTAAAGGAACATGAAATGAGAATCAATATCTCAAAATAGTTCTAAATACCCAGGACAAAATATAACAATTCAACTGCATGACCCACAACTTCCGCAGGCAGTAGAATCTGCGTCGTCCATGCTGGTCACCATAAGGAAAGCAGACCAGAGAAACCCTGCCTGGACGATCTCAACAAGGTTTTTCTTAAATTTCATATATACAGGCACCCAGAGCACCACCCCATCCTGTTCGATCTTTTTATATTCTGTCTTTGCCGCAGGCGCGCCGTCCTCGACACGGAGGACCTTCCGTGCGCTTCACCCGATACCTAAAGTTCTTTGAATGGCATGCCATTCTCCCTTTTTCCGCAGTTTATCCATGATCTTCTGTTCGGCTAAAATTTTCAGTTCCATTTGTATCTCTCCTTTCCCCAAAAAAACGACCGGATTTTACCGGGGCAGTCTCCAGCCTCTTTCGGACATCAGGCCCATCATATCGTCCGCGGGCGGCGCAGTGATCGTAAGCCCGGATAAATCTTCAAGCTCTCCGTCAAGCCCGGAAAAAGCAACGCGGAAACTGTGCAGAAGTGGCCTCCTGATCCTTTTTTTCCTCCATCTCCCGTTGATTTCCTCGTTTCCGTAGCGGATATCCCCTATTATAGGACATCCTATGGACGCCATATGGACCCGTGCCTGGTGTGACCGTCCGGTAACAAGGTCGATCTCCACAAGCGAGATGTCCCCTCCCCCGGCAAGAAGGCGGTATCTCGTTACGGCTTCCTTACCACGAGGATCGACCCGTACATTGTTGGACTCAGCATCTTTCAACAGAGGCGCCCGTATCTCTCCCTGGTTTTCAGGCAATCCGGCTGTTACCGCAAGATAGGTTTTTCGTATTTTTCTTTCACGGAAAGCGTCCTGGAGTATCCGCAGCGATACGCCTGAAAGAGCAACAAGAAGCACCCCTGTTGTATTCCTGTCCAGCCGGTGCACCGCATAGGCCCGCTCTTCCGCCTCCTCAAGGTGAAGCATGTACTTCACACGGTCAAGAACATTGTCCTGGTCTTTCCTGTCGGGCTGTACCAGCAGGTTTTCCGGCTTGTTCACCGCCCATATCCTGGAGTCTCTGAAAAGTACGGGGAGTGTCCTCCGGTAGCGGTATTCTCCTGCCGCCTCCCTGGGGCTTTCCCATGGCACATAGATTTCCTGCCCTTCGGAAACCCTGACATCGCATGATGCTTTTTTACTGTCAAGCCTGACCGAACCCGTTCGTATACCCTTCATGACAACGCTCAGGGGCAGCCCGGGCCAGATGGAACGGATCACTTTATCGAGACGTCTGCCGTCGTCAGAATGCGAAACGATCAGTTTATGCGCCATTCCCCTGCTCCCATTTCCAAAACCGTCTCTGGGCTGAGAAATTATAATCCGAGATCTCTTTGCCGTCCTCCATCTGTTCTACAGCGTTTTTCCAGCAGAAGAGCCTGAAGTCAAGCTCGTCAGCGGCACTCACAACCATAGCCTCAGGTGTCGCCGGCAGAACGGGTGAACCGAACTCCCTGCAGCCGTGGTGACTTACGAGGATGTGCCCTATGGCTGCAAAAAGCCTCTCGTCAAGTGTATATTCACCGGCCATCGAGGCGTACATGCTGTACCCGAGAACGATATGGTCTATCACCGTACCCGCCACAGTCATCTCGGGGGCTGGGGAAAGACGGTAGGAGTCCATTTTTCCGAGATCATGAAGGAGTGCCCCGGCTATTGCCACAGGAACGTTAACTTCGTACCCCGAATGCGCGTAAGTTTCAGCGAGCGACCGTGCGGTACGTGCAACGGCAACGGTATGCTCGAGAAGACCGCCCACATAGGCATGGTGATGGGAAACAGCTGCAGGCCAATCCTTGAATTTCTCCCAAATTCCTTTTTCAAAGAAAACAAACTGCAAAAAATCACCTACAGGTCCGTCACAGGCTTCCACAAGATCCATGAACTCCTTTTCAAGTGTATCAGCGTCGTAGGGAGAACGCTGCACAAACCTGTGCGGAGGAAACTTCTCCTGGTTCATGTAATAGACACTGTTGAAGTTGTACTGTGCCTGTCCCTTGAACTCTGTCACCTGTCCTGCCAGCCCCAAAGTCTTACCGGTCATTTCCCGAAATAGCTCTGACGAAGCAGGGTCAGAGATTTCAATCTGTCCATCTCCGCTTTTGTCCCACCATTTTGAATTCCCCCAGATTTTACCTTCGAGAATTCCCTCTTCGTCCATGACAGCAATGTCCCAGTAATTCCTGCCGTTTTTGTCCTTCCGTACAGACGCTTTCGAAATGACTCCGAGTACCTTGAACCTGTCATCCTTCGAAAGACGCCTGATTTCACCCGTCCTGCTTATACGCTGCTCTTCCACACAATCACCTCACGACCGGGATATCTCATTGCTACGCGCCGTATTTTTCAAGCCGTCCGGCGTGTGCAAGCATAAGTCCGAGAAGCTTTTTTCCCTCTATCCTTCCGGAAGCACCTACCCGGCATTCCCTCTCGCTGAATGCTTTCGAATCGCCTGTCCTGGCGAATGGGCTGAACAGCATGAAGGGTACGGGATGCCACGAGTGTGCGCTCATAACGCTCGGCGTGCTATGGTCTCCCGTCACGGCAAGGACGTCCGGCGACAGGGCAAGCAGTTTCGGAAGGATACCGTCGACGGTTTCCACGACCTTTCGTTTGCCCTCGAAGTCTCCGTCCTCTCCCCTGCTGTCGGTATACTTTACGTGAACGTAAAAATAATCATAATCATTCCAGAGTTTGCCGACAGTATCGAAAAGCGCCTCCAGGGTTTCCCCGGCATTTACGACCGTCATGCCGACGAGTTTTGCCAGCCCCTTGTACATAGGGTAGGTGGCAACCGCAACAGGCTTCATTTTGTAGACATCCGGCATAAGAGGAATATCGGGAGCCGAGGAAAATCCCCTTAGAAGGCATCCATTTGCAGGAGATTCACCCTCCAGTACCTCGCTCACTCTTCTTATGAATTTATTTGCGACCTCCGCCATTTTTTCCCCGTCCGCGGAAAGCGGGACTGCCCAGCGCATCGGGGCTCCTTCCTGCTGAGGATCCGCGTCGGCAACATTCTCCGTAAGGCCGGCTCCGGAAAAGACCGCCACGAACCTGTGCTCCTTTCCGGGGTAAAACGTGACCCTTACATCATCGATCTCCTGAATGGCTTTTGCGAGTTTCTGTACCACCAGAGCGCTTTTTTCGGTGGCAATGCGTCCGGCCCTTCTGTCAAGAATGATATCACCCTCCGACCGGGTGCAAAAATTGCCCCTTGCACATACATTTCCGGGACCTACAAGGGCTCCGACGCCCATGGCCTCGAGTATTCCCCTTCCTATGGAGAACTCAAGGGGATCATAACCGAAAAGCGACAGGTGACCTGGTCCGCTCCCCGGAGTAATTCCTATATCCACCATATCGAGAAGCCCGAGTTCGCTTTTCGCTGCAAGAGCGTCAAGGTTGGGCGTGAAAGCCGCCTCAAGTTCAGTCTTTCCGTTCGGCCCCGGCAGGCCGCCTATTCCGTCCATTACGAGCAAAATCATTTTTTTGCCGTTGTCATGGGAAAGCCGCTGCAGAAGTTCCATTCTTTTCATAAGAGCGATCCACCTCCGGGAAGAAATTTTTTAAAAAATTTGTAGGGAGTACTCGTTTTTTTCTGCAAAAACCATTGGATTTTATGATATCATTTTCATCAAAGGTCCATCCATTTTTGACAAGGGGGTAATACAGGTGAAGTTTTCCGAAAGAGTCCGCGCGCTCCAGTCGTCGCCCGTCCGTCGGTTGCTGCCCTACGCCGAGGAAGCACGGGCAAAGGGCAAAAAGATCTATCCCCTCAACATAGGTCAGCCTGATATCAAGACACCGCCTTCCTTTCTTGAAGCTATCAGGGGATTCTCCCAGGAAGTGATCGCATACGCAACCTCCCAGGGAAACAATGACCTCCGCGACGCCATGAGCGCCTACTACAAAAACTTCGACATTCCCCTGGAGAGAGAAGACCTTATCGTAACAAACGGCGGCAGTGAAGCACTCATGTTCGCCTTCATGGCTATGTGTGATCCGGGCGACGAAGTTCTTATCCCTGAACCATTCTACGCCAATTATAACGCCTTTTCAGGCGCAGTGAACGTGAAAGTCCAGCCCATAACAACCAAGGCAGAAGAAGGGTTCCACCTTCCGCCCAGAGAAGAGATCGAATCGCTCATCACCCCAAAGACAAAGGGCATACTTGTCGCAAACCCGGGGAACCCGACAGGCACGATTTACACCAGGGAAGAGATGGACATGCTCGCAGCTCTGGCACTGAAGCATGATCTCTATATAGTGGCCGACGAAGTCTACAGGGAATTCGTCTACGACGGGCTTAAATACACAAGTTTCGGCCACCTTCCCGATATTGCAGACCGCGTGATCATCGTGGACTCGGTCTCAAAGCGCTACAGTGCATGCGGCGCACGCATAGGCTGCATCGGATGCAGAAACAGGGATTTCATGGCACAGGTTCTGAAACTCGCCCAAGGCCGTCTCTGTGTTCCCACCCTTGAGCAGGTTGGTGCAACAGCACTGTACAGTACGCCGAAATCCTACCTTGAAGAAGTGAACAAGGAGTACCAGTCCAGGAGAAACACGCTTTACAAGGCCCTCCAGGAAATGCCAGGCGTGATCTGCGCTGAACCGAAGGGGGCATTTTATGTCATGGTGAAGCTCCCTGTTGACGACGCGGAGAAGTTTATTATCTGGATGCTCCAGAATTTCGACGTGAACGGAGAAACCCTCATGGCTGCCGGAGGAGAAGGTTTCTACGCCACTCCGGGGCTTGGGAAGCAGGAATTCAGGCTTGCTTACGTGCTGAAAAACGAAGACCTCTTGAAGGCCATGAATATCCTGAAGGTTGGGCTTGAAGCCTATCCCGGCCGTATTGAGCCCGCGGTTGCCCGCTGACAGCCTTTTCTGACCACTGTGCCCCTTCCCTTTGTCGGAAGGGGCTTTTTTATGGTAGCATACCCGTGGCTCAGGAATTCCCGGATTTTTAACACCACGGAAAAGAGGTTTTCCCATGTTTAAAGTAAAAGAAGCAATGCCCAAGGATGTGGGGCGCTGCATTGCACGAATGGCCCCGGCAGATATGAATGAACTCGGTATTTCGGAAGGGCAGATCATTGAGGTCGAGGGCAAAAGTATTACCGCTGCCCGGCTGCTCTCCTGCGATTCAAGCCTTGCTGAGGGCGGCGGCAGAGGTTTTCTGCAGATAGACGGTATCATACGCGACAACGCCCAGGTGGGTATCGACGACCGTGTCGCGGTCAGGAAGGCCGATCACCACTTTGCGGGGAGCATCACCCTTCGTCCGCTTACGTCCACCGCTCTCCTTGAAAAAGAGCGCGACGCAGTCTATATACGGTCATTACTCGAAGGGATGCCTGTCAGAAAAGATGACCGGCTGCGGACAAACCTGTTCGGAACCAGGATATGTGATTTCAGGGTGATGGACACCACTCCGGACGGAACGGTCATAATCAGCAAATCGACCTATGTCAATGTTGAAAAACAACCTGAGGGAGAGAAAAAAGCAAAGGTCTCTTACGAGGACATCGGTGGTCTCGGACCCCAGATCCAGAGGATCCGTGAGATGATCGAACTGCCTCTCCGTTTTCCCCAGGTCTTCGACAGGCTTGGTGTCCAGCCCCCGAAAGGCGTTCTCCTTTACGGCCCCCCGGGGACCGGGAAAACAGTTATCGCCAGGGCGGTAGCCGCTGAAACCGACGTGTATTTCACTCACATCTCCGGCCCCGAGGTCATAGGCAAATTCTACGGGGAAAGCGAAGAGCGGCTGCGGAACGTATTCGAGGATGCACAGGCCCATGCCCCCTCCATTATCTTTATTGACGAAATCGACGCCATTGCCCCCAAGCGCGAGGACATGGGGGGAGAAAAACAGGTGGAACGAAGGGTCGTTGCCCAGCTTCTCGCACTCATGGACGGTCTTGAGTCCAGGGGTCAGATCGTGGTCATCGGGGCCACGAACATCCCCAACACTCTGGACCCCGCTCTCCGGAGACCCGGACGGTTCGACAGGGAGATCTCAATACCCATTCCGGACCGTAAGGGACGCCACGAGATCCTTACCATTCACACCAGGGGCATGCCCCTTGCCGCGGATGTAGACCTGAAGAAGATCGCCGAGATGACCCACGGGTACGTGGGAGCGGACCTGGAGGCCCTAGCAAAGGAAGCTGCAATGGCGAGCCTTCGTGAACTGCTACCCGAAATCGACATGGAGATGGAAGAAATACCGTACGACAGGCTGCTCGACATGGATGTGAGGATGGATCATTTCCTTGAGGCATTCAAAGAGGTTGAACCCTCGGCAATACGGGAGGTGTTCGTTGAAGTTCCCGATGTCTCGTGGAGAGATATCGGAGGGCTTGAGAACATAAAGGAAGAGCTGAGGGACGCTGTTCAGTGGCCGCTGCAGCACGGTGATATCTTCGAAAGATTCGACATAACCCCTCCCAGGGGCATAATGCTCCACGGAGTATCGGGCACTGGGAAGACACTCCTCGCAAAGGCACTTGCAAAAGAAAGCGGAGTCAATTTCATCTCCGTAAAAGGGCCTTCGCTCATGTCGAAGTACGTCGGGGAAAGTGAACGTGCCATACGTGACGTCTTCAGAACGGCAAAGCAGGCCTCCCCTTCTATCCTCTACTTCGACGAGATCGAATCTCTTGTTCCGGTGCGGGGGAAGGATACGGGAACAGGTGCAGGTTTCACCGAAAGGGTGATAAGCCAGTTCCTGGCGGAAATGAGTGGTATTGAGGAGCTGAAAGGTGTTGTGATCCTTGCGACGACGAACCGTCTTGATCTCGTTGACCCGTCGCTTCTTTCAAGCGGCAGGTTCGATCTCATCCTTGAACTTCCCAGGCCTGATGCAGCAGCCCGAGAGAAAATATTCGAGATCCATCTCCGGAAGAAACCTCTTTCTGCGGAGGTCAGGCTGGAAACCCTTGCACGGCTCACTGACGGCCGTACGGGTGGTGAGATCGCTTTTGTATGCAGAAAAGCGTCAATGCTTGCGGTAAGGCAGCACCTGAAAACAGGGGGAGACGGCGAATTTTTGCTGGAATGGGGACACTTTGAATCGGCAATGAAAGAACTGAAGGAACTGCCTGCTTCTTACCGTCTTGGGGAAGCCGGGAAATAGCTCGGACCGGGATAATGAACGGGCGGCTTCTCAGCAGAAGCCGCCCGTTTTTTATTTTCCTCCGTCGTCAGGAATAAAGGGGGCATCGTCGTTCCCTTCTTCAGGATCCGGTTCATCTTCCCTGATCGGAATATCCTCGTCTTCAGAAATCGTTCCGGCAGAAGAAGGTCCTCCTTCATTTTTTCCGGGCGTGCCGTACAGTTCCCTGTATACATGAAGGTTGGCCATGACTTTCTGGACATAACCGTTTGTTTCTTCGAACCGTACCATCTCGATCCATTCGTCAAGGGGAGGAGGATTTTTCCTTCCCGCAAGCCATCTTCTTGCGTTTCCCCCTCCCGCGTTATAGGCCGCCACAGCCAGCTCCGTGCTGCCGAATGATTTTAAAAGCCGCGCAATGTGGGATGTACCCAGGATTATATTGTCACCGGGATCGTAAATGTTGTATTTTTTCATCTTGAGTGCCTTGGCTTCCGCCTTGGCAGTCCCGGGCATAAGCTGCATCAGGCCTGAAGCTCCGACCCAGCTCGTGGCGTTTTGGTCGAAGGCGCTTTCCTGCCGCATTATGGCCCAGACAAGATTTTCTTCTATGTTGAATCGTTCAGCCGCACTTCGTACTTCTTTCAAAAACGGGCGGGGATAAATGAACTCCAGGCCTTTCCTGAAAAAAGACGGTCCCCGGCTTATCTCGGAAGTCAGTCTTCGTGCGGCTGAGTAAGCGGCAATATGATCCTCCGACCATTCTGCCAGAAGCGCTGCCTTGAAGAGAGACTTCGTATTCCCTCCTGCAGCAAGGTTACGCCGTGCGTATATAATAAACCCCCACTTTTCAAGCTCTGAAGGAGTTCCGGATGCAAAAGCAGGCGGCACAGCGGGAACAATATCAAGTTTTTCGCCTCCGCTGAGGAAAGCATAAATTGAAAGCGGATAATGCTTCCGGATGGACTGAATGGCCGCCTCCCTTTTTTCCGGAACGTTCAGCCTGCCATATCCCTTTGCGATCCAGTAGAGGACCCTTGGCCGCCAGGAACTGTCCATAGCCGGTGAAACGCTCCTCTCCCATTCTCTTATCGCGCCCGCGATATCATTGTTCTTCCAGCGTGCCCATCCCCTGTTCCAGAGTATCCTTACAGTGTAGGAAGAGTCCGGGGCAAGGGCAATGACCTTTTCCTCGTACTCCCTCTGCTCTTTTCCCGAAGCGTGGGTTGACAGGGAATAATACGCGCGAGCCTTGACAGCGCTTTCTTTCCTGTCCCTGGCCACTTCCCTCAGAACTCTCAGAGCCCTATCCTTTTGAGCACGGTCGGCTAGAATTGAAATTCGCCGTATGGACGACTCGGCATAGGAGGTGCCGTTTCTTGCGAGATAGCTCCAGAGTTCAAGTGCTTGGCCGTACTTTTTCAGGCTGTAGAGAGAGTAGGCCCTGTAATATCTTGCCTTTCTTCCGTTCCTCGAGTCAAGGGGGACAGCCTTGAGCAGCGGCACGGCTTTCGAGTACTGCCCCCTTAGGTACGCGGCATAGCCTACCGCAAAGCTTACATCCGCTTTCCAGGGTTTCTTGAGGGATTCAAGCTCCCGGAGAGCCGCACTGTTCCTGGGATGGATGTTCAGGAGATTAAGGGCGTACGCCGTTTTATCGCCGGGAAGCTTCAGGAGAAATGAAAGGGCGGTCGACTGCTGAGATGTATTTTCCGCGAGACTGTACATTTTTCTCAGATATTTTTTTCGTCCTTCGATATCTTTCTCGTCGGTAAGACGGTAAAGCGCATAGGCCACGTAGTACCCTATGTCTTTTGGGGCTGACGAAAGAAATTCAGCTGCGGTCTTTCTTGCACCGTCCTTTTCTCCTGTGCGCTCAAGGGCAAGGATAGTCATGAGCGTGCCATAAGGCCTGACAGCGGACGGCCAGTGAGGGGCACTTTTTTTCAGCAGCACCAGCGCGTCAGCCCATCTTGAACGGAACCACAGAGCATTGGCGGCCATAGACTGCTCCCTCGGAGATAGTGAATCGCCCTTCTCCGCCAGTAATTGATCCACACCTTTCCAGTCTCTCGCAGTGAAAAGATCCTCCATTGTCCGAGCCGAAGCAGGAGCGGAAGCTAAAAAAACTAAAAACGAAGATAATATGATGAGAAGAAAAAACATACCCTGTTTTCGCACCCTCATCCCTCCTTTCCCATTTCAGGCATTATACCGGGAAAACTGGATGGATGACCCGGTAAAAACCCTCAATCCTGGACTACGTTCACTCCCATTCGCGGTTATTTTCCCCGGGGAGGATCAGACAACAGCGACAGGATTTTATCCCCGGCCTTGAGCCCTGAGCCCGTAAGAATCGCAGCAGTTTTCGTGCCCGAACGGAGTGTCCCTGTACGGAAAAGCCTGTCTGCAGCTGCGGCAGCGATTGCACTTGTAGGTTCCACGTAATACCCCAATCGGCACAGTTTCAGAAAACCGTCCCAGATCTCCTGTTCCGAAAAAGAAAGGACCGCTCCCCCGCTTTCCCGTACAGCTTTCAGTACTTCCCTTCCCCTGACCGGCTCAGCAGAGCTTATGCCCTCGGCTATAGTCTCTTTCTTGAGTATCTTTTCCGGACATGGAGAATCTTTTTCGAAAGCCTTTACGAGGGGAGCGCAATTTTCAGGCTGAAGAGCATAGAGTTTAGGAAGTTGTTGTATTTCACCGCTCTCCAGGAGTTCACTGAATGCAAGGTAACAACCTATCACAAGGCTCCCCTGTCCCGCAGGGAGCAGGAGCGCGTCCGGCGCCTCAAAACCAAGCTGCTCCCAAATCTCGAAGGCGAAGGTTTTCACGCCGTGAGCGAACCACGGACTCCAGTTATGGCTTGCATAATATGTTGATTCCGCTGCCTTTTCGGCAG
>Ga0123334_1000859_pt1 | contig 40634 bp, 26 predicted proteins | sample BiotimSIPDNA_FD_89706 | JGI IMG/M metagenome (GOLD analysis project Ga0123334, IMG submission 89706) | Anaerobic biogas reactor microbial communites from Washington, USA - Biogas_R1 time_0 SIP DNA | ecosystem: Engineered > Bioreactor > Anaerobic > Unclassified | place: Washington, USA...
GTCAGGGGATCAGCGTGATCTCAGCCGTCAATATGCTTATCGAAGACACGCATATGATCAACACGGAAGGAACCGCTCCGCAGGCGGGAATCGATTTCGAGCCAAACCGGGATGACGAACCCCTGAGGGATATCGTGATGCGGAATTGCCTCACCGCAAACAACAAGGGCGGTGGATATATGTTCTACCTCCCCAATATGCGCCCATCAGGAGGAAAGCTAGGGATAACCCTGGAAAAATGCGTTGCGCGTGACGAGGTTCGGGCTGGTTTTAACTTTACGACCCGTAACGAAGACGGGACGTCTCTTGAGGGCTATCTTCGCGTTGTGGACTGCCTGTTTGAGCGTTGCGAAGGGGGACTTTGGGTTGCGAGCAATTCCCCGAAAGGCGTCGATGTGTCTTTCGAAAACACGGTTGTGCGTGATTGCGATGGGAGGAATGCCGGGCAGTCGCCCTTTGTCGCAAATCCCGGGAGATTCTCAGAAGCTCCCATGGGTGGGATTCGCTTCAGGAATGTGGTCGTCGAGCAAGCCAGCTTGCTGAGTGCGTCGGAGTTTGTTCCGATTCGCTACGAATGCGGGTTCGACGACTATGGTGTTAGGAATGTGACCGGAGACATAACGTTTTCCGCTGGAGGAGAACGCAGGCGCTTCGACTTGGCGCAGGATTGGGCCGCCAAAACCTATCCTGGTGCGATAGCGTCCAATATCAAGGTTTGGTCACCGGCAGGAAAAAGTTTCAAGCTGGTGGCAGGTGGAAGTACCGGCGAGGATGTGTCGAACCTGCCTGATATGCGGACACGGGGGACAGGCGTTTACTGGGTTTTGGCCAATTCTGGGGAAACCGTGAAGGCGCGGCTGTTCTTTGGTCAGCTTGGGCGTTACGAGGCCAATCAGGCTGCTGTAAATGTGCTCAAGCCCTCGGGGAAGACTGAGGCTTTGGAGCCATTGCCATTCAAGTCGAGCAAGACATATTCGTTTGTCGCGGATGAACCTGGCGTGTACCAGCTTAGGGTTGAGGCTGGTGCGAACTGGTCTCGGATCGAGTCGTGCAATCGTCCGGTCTGGTTGTCGACTTGGCCTGGGAAGTTGAGCATGGTGAGTGGTGGCGGGAAAGCCTACGTCTATGTTCCCCGTGGCAGCGGCGAGTTTGCGTTCAGGATTTCGGGCGATCCTGGTGAAGCCCTTGCGGCGAAGGTTTACGATCCCGACGGCAATGTCGCCTGGTCCAAGGATGTGATTGTCAATGGCGTTGAGTTTGTGGGTACTGCTGAGCAGGGGAAGGCCGGTGGCTTGTGGTCCATCGAATTGTTCCGCGCCAAGGACAGGATCATGGAAGACCATCATCTTCGGATCTATGGAGTCCCGCCATTCTTGGTGTTGGCGCCGCAATTTGCGGTTGAGCCGCAGTAACCGCGTTTTGGATCATTCCCAGTCGTGTGCGTATGCGACAAAGAATGGGTTGACCAAAGAGGGTTGGTTGTAGCTGATTGGTTCGTGTTCCACCCAGGTAAGGAGTTTTCCGCCTGTGGCTTCCAGGATTGCCTGGGCGGCTCCAATGTCCCAATTCATCGTTGGGGCTAGCCTGGGATAGACGTCAGCCGAGCCTTCCGCAAGAAGGCATAGCTTGAGCGAAGATCCGATGGAGACGAGCTTGACCGGTCCCCTTGTTTCCTGGAGGCGATCGATGTAGTCCTGGGTTTCCACGTTGCAATGGGATCTAGAGGCGACAATCCGGGTCTCCGTTCGCCCATCCTTGTTTTTGGGGAGCGGGAGCCGCTGGAAGGATGTTTCCGGATTGTGGAGTTTGTCTGCCAGGTCATCCCTGGAGGCGAAGTGCGTATTCAGGATGGCCTTGTACGCGCCTTGACCTGTTGCGCCGACGTAGAGCGTACCTGGAACAGGAGCGAAAACGACGCCGAAGACGGGTTTCCCCTGGTGTATTAACGCGATATTGACCGTGAATTCCCCGTTCCTTTTGATGAATTCCTTGGTTCCGTCAAGCGGATCGACAAGCCAGAACGTAGTCCACTGGGAACGGGTTTCGTATGGGATTTCCTTGGCTTCCTCGGAGATGACCGGAAGATCCCAAAGGGCTTGGAGACGCTGCATGATCAGGGCATTGGCTGCCCTGTCAGCTGCGGTAAGCGGCGACTTGTCCTCCTTGATTTGGACTTCGAAGTCCTCTTGCCCATAGATTTCAAGGATTTTCTGCCCAGCGTCGAAAGCAGTGAGGACAACTGGCGGACACAGTCCGGCGATGATGTTTTCGAAGGTCATTTATCGTGTTCAGTTAAGTTTGTATTGAACGAAAGCATAGAAGAGCGGCGAGACGAAGAGAAGCGAGTCGAGCGTATCTAGGATTCCGCCGATTCCCGGCAGTGCGCCCGAGTCCTTTGCCTTTGCCGAGCGTTTGATCGACGATTCTGCCAGGTCTCCGATCAGTCCTATGACCGAGGCAAGTATGCCGAATGCAAGGGCTTCCATCCATGTGAAGATTTTTGTTCCAGATAAAGAGACTGTCGCCGGGAAGATCAGGTAGCAGGCAAGAGCGGTTACAGCAGATGAGATCGTGCCTCCGATAAAACCTTCCCAGCTTTTCTTGGGACTGATCAATGGCGAGAGCTTGTGGTTTCTGCCTGGCCGTTTGGCGGTCCATGTGCCTGCGGCATATGCGCCCGCGTCGGCGATTTTCGTTACAAGGATCATGTAGAAGACGAGTGGTCTTGTGTCGCCTGTAGTCGTGAGGAATACGAGTCTTGGTATGAATGCCAGTGTCCAGGGAATGGCGACGATTGCGCCGATGGCGGCGAGCGAGCCGTTCACGTTTGCCTTGGTTGGCTCGACCTTGAGCGAGATGGTGAACACGGCTAGGACTGCGAGCGCCAAAACGAGGCTGTCAGGGATCCCGATGATCGGCGCCTTGTTGATGAAATGCGGGATTGAGATCGTCGCGATGGTGATTGTTCCGTAAAGGATCGCGATTGCCTTGATGATTGGTTTCTTAGGTGGATCAAGGAGCTCAAACATTTCGTGGCAAGCCAGCCAAAGCATGGCTAGCGCCATAATGACGAAAAGACCATGCCCATAGGGGAAGGGCAGGAAGAAGGCAAGGCAGATGAGTATGATGAGCGGAATGGAGGATTTAAGGCGATCAGTTAGCATATTAAGAAGAAATTTGCAGGTTGTTGATTTGGTTTGGATACGATTGTCGTTATATTTTAGATTAAGAAACGTATAAGTCAAATCATACTGATGAATATGCGAGTTTTATCGGAGTGGTTTTGTGAGCATACTAGATAGCGCGAAAGTATTGACGAGTGTTCAGAATCCGATTGTGAAGCAGGTGTCGAAGTGGCGAGACCGTCGCGATCGTGATTTGGCTCAAAAGGTATTGATCGAGGGTTATCGTGCGTTGGTTCGTGCGATGAGTGGCGATTATCCTGTTGAGGAGTTGTATGTGTGCCCTGAGTGGTTTCAGGGGGAGAACGAGGAGGCTCTGATAAGCTCGTTGTGTGCCCGTGGCGCACGTTTGTACCGTGTCAGCAAGGAAGCGTTTGTGAAGATGGCGTATCGCGACCGGCCCGAGGGGTTGTTGGGTGTTGGTCCCCAGCGTCATCGTGGGTTGGACGAGTTGCCGGTCTATGATCGTCCGATGTTCTATCTTGTTGCCGAGCAGATCGAGAAGCCTGGGAATTTGGGCGCGATGCTTCGGAGTGCCGACGCGGCTGGCGTCGATGCGCTGATCCTGTGCGATCCAAAGACGGATTTGTACAATCCGAATGTCGTCCGTGCAAGTACGGGGACTTTGTTTACGCTTCCTGTGGTCGAGACGAATTCGGCGGACGCCCTCGCTTGGTTGAAGAAGCACGGGGTGGCGATATTGTCGGCAACCCCGCATACGGACAAGTTGTTCACGGATGTTGACATGACGTGTTCGACGGCGATCGTCGTTGGCGCGGAGCAATATGGCTTGAGCGACTTGTGGTTGGCTAGTTGCGATGTTCAGGTACGGTTGCCGATGATGGGTTCCGCCGATTCCTTGAATGTCGCCACTGCGACGACGATATTGCTGTACGAGGTCTTGCGTCAGCGTTTGGCATCGGGTTTGGTATCGGATACCGGCATGGTAGCCGATCCAGCTCATTGAAGATAACAGGGACAAAGTAAAATCAGGGGGTCAAGATGTTGGAGCTTCAAACGATTCGTATCAATCAGCAGTCATTGCGCAAGGAGATTCGCACTCATCATTGCACTGGGGACTCGGGCTTGCTGTTTTCATGGAGTGTTGCCAGCGACCGTGGTGACAATCGCCAGGCATCTTGCCGGGTTGTTGTAACTTGTGGAGGGAAGGCACTGTGGGATAGCGGTGTGATCAACGGCAGCGAGCAGTCTGCATATTGTTCGGCGGAAGGTTTTCCTCGTGGCGTGAAGCTTGAGGTAGGGATTCAGGTCGAGGATGCGTATGGCGAGAAGTCTGCGGTCAAGCGTGACTATTTCTATTTGTGCGATACGAATTGGGAAGCCGGATGGATCGGGATGCCTGGTTATGACAAGGATGACACATACGTCATTTACCTTCGGAAGGAGTTCCAGGTCGGCAAGCCAGTTGAATCGGCTCGTTTGTATGTCTGCGGAATCGGGTACCAGAAGGCATATTTGGACGGGGCCGAGCTTGACGACTACACGTTGGATCCCGCAGTCACTGAGTACACGAAGGACTGCCAGTACGTGATGCATCCCGACTTGGAATTGGGCAAGGGAACCCACTGCCTGGGAATTGCCGTGGGACGTGGATGGCGGGACAATCGGATCCTTAGGAACGTTGACGCCAATCCGACCCATCGCATCCCCTATGTCGGGGAACCACAGGCGACAGCTCAATTGGAGTTGACCTATGCTGACGGCACGAAGGAGCTTCTGGTCACCGATGCTTCCTGGCAGGCAGGACGCGGAGCGTATGTCGAGAACGACATATTCAATGGAGTCACCTACGACGCCCGGCTTGAGAACGCATGGAGCGGCTGCGGATTCAAGGGCGATGGCTGGGTTGCCGCGGAAGCCAAGAAGGCGCCTGGCGGCAAGATGGTCCCGATGACATTGCCGCCGATTAGGTCGATTGAAGAACGGAAGCCGATTTCCCAATGGACCGTCAACGGAAAGCTGCTGCTTGACTTCGGGCAGAATTTGGCCGGTGTGATCACGTTGAAGATTCCTGCGGGGATGGCTGCCGGAAGCCAGATTGTCCTGCGCCATAGCGAGGAATTGAACGAGGACGGTGACCTCTATACCGCGACCCTGCGTTCCGCCAAGGCGACGGATACGTACATTTGCAGCGGCAAGGAAGGCGAAGATACCTGGTTCAAGCCGATGTTTACGTACCACGGTTTCAGGTATGCCAGCGTCGAAGGATTGGGCAATTTCATCAATCCCGACACCATCGTCGCGTTGTCGTTGAGGAACGACCTTGACAACGACAGCTTTTTCCGTTGCGGCAGCGCCTTGGTGAACCAGATCCATGACAACTGCGTGGAAACCGAGCGCGGAAATACCCATGGTCTTTTGACGGATTGCCCGCAGCGTGACGAACGAATGGGTTGGATGAACGATGCGACTGTCCGGTTCGAGGCGTTTCCCTATCGCTTCGAGACGGCTCCGATCTTCCGCAAGATCGCCCGGGACTTGCGGAATGAGCAGAGTGAGCAGGGCGGGATTACCTGCACTGCTCCATTGGTATTTGGTCTGAATCCTGCGGATCCAGTTTGCTCTTCCTTCCTGATTACAGGCAAGCAGTGCTGGCTGTTCAACAAGGACATCGATATGCTTCGTGAAAACTACGAAGGCTTCAAGGGTTGGGCGGATTGCCTCCTGCTGCACCATTCCGATGATGGGATTGTCAATTATTCGTACTACGGCGATTGGGCTTCCCCCGCCTACGCCTGCGCCGAACCCGAGGGCGCACGTTCCGGCGTCACGCCTGGCATCTTCATGTCAACGGGATATTCCTACTACAATCTGCGTACGGTAAGCGAATTCGCGACGATTCTCGGCAAGGACGATGATGCGAAGGAGTACGCTGAAAAGGCGGAATATGTTCGCAAGGCGATCATGAGCAAGTGGTACAATGCCGAGACGAAGAAATTCAGCACGGGTTCTCAGGCGTGCCAGACGTTCATGTTGTGGCTGGGCTTGTTCCCGTCCAAGGAGGATGCCGCCATCGCGGCCAAGGGGTTGCGCGACGAACTCCGCTTGAACAACTTCAGGTTCACCACGGGCAACCTCTGCACACGCTACCTGTTCGAGGTGCTTTGCGACTACGGATATGTCGAAGATGCCTGGACACTGATCACCAAGGAAGACTACCCCTCGTTCGGATACATGATCCAACAGGAGGCAACAACGATCTGGGAACGCTTCGAACTGAAGAAGAACGCGGGCATGAATTCGCATAACCACCCGATGTACGGTGCGGTGTACTACTGGTTCTATGCCTATCTCGCAGGTGTCAAGCCATTGGAGGCCGGATGCGACAAGGTCAGGATCGCGCCTGTAATCCCATCCAAGCTGATGAGCGTCCATTGCCAAGTCGAAACGATCAAGGGCAACGTGATGGTACGCTGGTTCAAGCGGTATGAGAAGATGCACCTGTTGGTCTCGATACCCTTTGGCATGACGGCCCAGGTAGAATGGGGCGGCTCGACGTATGAAGTCGCCAGCGGCTTCCATACCTTCGAGTACTGATGAAGTAAAATCAATCAATGCAAAAAAGAAAGGCGTGCCATCGAATTGATGTCACGCCTTTTAAATGGTGGTAGGGCATGGATTCGAACCATGGAAAGTAAAGACTAGCAGATTTACAGTCTGCCCCCGTTGGCCACTTGGGTACCCTACCTAATATGTCATGCGCCGTGCGCAGTGTTTCAATTATGGTGGTAGGACATGGATTCGAACCATGGAAAGTAATGACTAGCAGATTTACAGTCTGCCCCCTTTGGCCACTTGGGTATCCTACCAGCAACAATTATTAGAAAACGTTCAATAATCTAGCCCGATATTGTCGATATTCAAGCGGAAGGCAAGATTTTTTTGGCGTATAGGCTTTTTCTGCCTTTTTTGTGAATGGGACGTCTGAGTTAGGCGGAAGCTTTTTGATAATCCAGCCAGAATAAGGCATGCTGCATGGCTGAATTATGAATTATGAATGCTGAATGATGAAGTCCAAGTCCCAGAACCTTAAGGTTTCCAAAACCAAAAGTCAAGTCCCATAGTCCCAGCCCCATGAATGCTGAATGCTGAATTATGAATGCAGGGAAATTCCTTGGGTCGGTTTGCTATTCAGGAGGCATGTCACATGGCATTTGAGTACGAAAGCGTGAAAAAATTGTTGGAAATTTTCAATCGTTCCAGAATTATTTATATTACCCCTTGGTCAGGGACAGGTGCTTCCAGGCAATTTCAGCTATTCGCCTGGGGTTGCGCTTTAGAAACAATCATTATTATGGAGTTGAACGATGCGTGTTGAGCGAAGAAAACCGTTGAGGGCTCGCGTAGGCGTGATGAGCATTGGGTTGGATACGTACTGGGGACAGTTTCCAGGCTTGCTGGACGAGCTGATGGGGAAGGTCGAGAAATTCAAGGGGAAATTGAATAAGTACAATGTCGAGATTGTCGATTTCGGGATGGTTGACAATTCGGAGAAGGCGTATGCGTTGCTTCCCAAGATGCTCGGGAGCGACTTGGATGTGCTGTTCGTCGACATGGTGACTTATGGTACGAGTGGGACGTTTGGGATCATCGTTCAGTCGGTTTCGTGTCCTGTCGTATTGGTTGCATTGCAGCCCATGGCGGCGATGGATTATGCGCACGGGACGACCTATATGCAGCTATGCAACGACGACGTGTGCTCGGTTCCCGAGTTTACTGGAGTTGCGATTCGCATGGGGCGTCGCGTATCCGGCGTTGTGATCGGTCAGTTGGAAGGCGATGCCATTGCCGATGCCGAGCTTGCCGAGTGGATTGGGGTTGCAAGGGTCAGGCATGACTTGCGGAAAGCGCGACTGGGGTTGATGGGGCATGTTTTGGATACGATGCTGGACATGCAGGCCGATCCAACAGCGATTACGGCCGCGTTCGGCGCGCATATCGTCCCCTGCGAAGCCGAGGAAATCATGATCCATTATCGGAAGATCACCAGCGAGGAAAGGGACGTGACCGCCATGAAAGCCAGGATACTGGACTTTTTCGACACGCCTGATCCCGTGTCGGATCCCCTGACAACGAAGTTGACTGACCACGACCTGGATTTGTCTGCCCGTGTCGCTGTTGCCCTTGAGCGCTTTGTCGCTGCGAAGCGCCTGGATGGCTTTGCGTACTATTACGAAGGCGAACCCGACAGCAAGATGCGTGAGTTGGTGACGAATTTCATTGTTGGGAATTCGCTGTTGACCGGTGCGGGCTTTCCGATGTGCGGCGAGTTCGACATCAAGACCTGCGTCGCGATGATGATGATGGATCGGTTGGATATCGGAGGAAGTTTTGCCGAGTTCCATCCTATCGATTTCGTCCGTGACACGGTTTTGGTTGGCCACGACGGCCCCCACCACGTGAACATCGCGGATCGTCGACCGGTTCTCAGGAGCCTGTCTCGCTATCACGGGAAGCCCGGCACGGGCGCGGGGGTCGAGTTCAATATCAAGACGGGGCCAATCACGATTCTGAGCATTGGGATGAATGAAAATGGGAAGCCGAAGATGGTCGTGGCACAAGGCGAATCGCTCCCGGGACCAATCCCGCCGACGGGGAATACCAATACACACGGGAAATTCAAGCCCGATGTGCGGACGTTCCTCAAGCGCTGGGTGATGGAAGGACCAACGCATCACTTCGCCTTGGGAATCGGGCATCACGCAAGCACGTTGGAAAAGGTCGCCGACAGCTTTGGAGTGGAGTGCGCAGTCATCTCCGAGTCGATTTAAGGCCGGGAAAAGATTGTTGCAGTAGCACAGATGCAACAACGGCGCACATGGTTGGAGCCGTGTGCGCCGTTGTTGGGATAACTTTAATTTAGTTTACATTGCAAAGATCTTGTCCATCGCCTTTGATGTTCTGTCGAGGAGCGTTGGATCTGGCGGCATCATTTCGGCGGTGATGGTTTTCTTATAGCCGATTTTCCTGATGGCGTCGATTGTTTCCTTCCATGGGACGTCACCGTCGAGGAGGTCGCAGAATCCAGCGAGCGTGCCGACTGAAAGCTTGAAGTCCTTGAAGTGGATCCTGTCAATCCTGCTTCCGAGGATTTCGATCCAGTGCGGCGGCCACTGCTGGTGGTTCAGCACGTTTCCGACATCGAAATAGGCTCCGACCGATGGATTGCCGATGCTGTCGATAAAGTTGGCGAATTCGCGCGGCGAGTACAAGAAGCCATTCCAGACGTTTTCAACTGCGACTTTGACCCCGAGGTCTTTCGCTGCCTGTCCGAGTTCGGTGACCGCCTCGCGCGCCCATTCCAGGACCTTGTCGTAGTTGACGGGCTTGAAGTCTGGTTCCCATGGGATCAGGACTGCGCCTGGTACGAAGAGGAGGGATTTGCATCCGAGCCATGCGACTCTTTGCAGTGCGGCCTTGTGGATTTCGATTGATTTTCTGCGGACTGCGGGGTCGAGGTTGGTTGGGTTGCATCCCCAGCTCATTCCCGAGGCGACTGATTCGAGCAGGATTCCCGCCTTGTCAGCCTCTTCGCGGTATTCGATGCAGGTGTTTTTCGATGTTTCGGGTGTCAGTGGTCCGTCGGTTCCGACGCAGAGTTCGATTGCCTGGAAGTTTGCATTTTTGGCTTGGTTGATTGCGTCTTGGACGGTGCATGTTCCGCTGTTTTGGACTGACCAGTAGCTGATTGCCTTGATCATTTGTGATGTACCTCTCTTGAGTAAGATTGTTGGTTTGAGTTTCGGTGCCGAAGTGCAAAACATGAAATATGCATTAAGTTACTTTTAATGCGAGTAAAGTCAAATGCGGAAAGCGAGTTGAGCAAGAAAATGCGTTGGCGTTCTGCATTGTCGATTATAATGTTCAAGGAGAAATAAGGATATGTTTGATGGATTGAAGAAGTTGGGTGGATTTGCTCGTCGTGCCCGGATTATTGAAGTAGGTCGCGATCGTTTGCGTCAGGTGCGGCATCAGTTGTCGTTTGTATTGGTGACCGAGGACTTGAGCGAGAACAGTCTTGACGAGATGCTCAATTTGTTTGAGTGTCCTGTCTATCGTCGTCTGTCGATGAGTGAATTGGAGGAAGTATTTGGCTATCAGGGCACGAAGATATTGGGATTTCGCCGCAGTTCATTGAGCAACGAGATATCGTCGCTGCTGAAGGGTTGCGGCGTAGTTCGTCGCAAGCCGTTGCCTGAGCATCCCAAAGTAGCGGTATTGGGTGCGTCCGGCATAGGTCGTCACCATGCGAATTGGTGGAATATGGAGGGGGCAAGCCCGATAGCGTTTTTGGGCAGCAGCCCTGAGAGCGTCGAGAAGACCCGGGAAAAGTTGCGGGGGATGTTTGGTTTCGAGGGGCGTGGTTATGTTGACTTGGCGGAGTTGCTGTCGACTGAGCGTCCTGACATTGTTGACGTCTGTCTTCCTCCTCGGATGCATTATGCGGCCGTTAAGCAGGCATTGGAGGCGGGGTGCCACGTGTTGTGCGAGAAGCCCTTTGTCTATGACGACGACTTGAGCCACGAGGAACTGCTTGACCAGGCTCGCGAGCTTGGTCGCCTTTCAGGTCGCAAGGGGTTGATGCTTGGAGTATGCACCCAATACGTGATGGTTGCCAAGGAGATCATCAGCTTGTGGAAGGAATCGCATCCCGGCGAAAGCATCACGGAGTTCGTGGGTCACTTGGTTTCTCCTACCCGCGACCGTCCTCCGGTTCCCCATTGGACTTGGGTTGACCTGTCGCCTCACATGCTGGGTGTCGCTCAGGTGTTGAGTCAATGCGGCGAGTTGGATTGGTCAACATTGCGTAAGAATTTCGAGGGCCATTTGGCCGAGGCGGAGTTCCAGTTGACATGCAATGATGGCAAGCCGCTGTCATGTCGCATCACCACGTTCCATACTGATGAGGAACCGGAAAACATCCGTCAGATAACCTTGAACGGAACTTTGTACGACATTGGTGGTCGTATTGACGAAAACAATGTTTTCCAGATGGACATTTTTTCTCCGGATGGCATGGTTGAGCGCCCTGACATGTTGCGCTTGCTGATACGGAGCTTCCTGAATGGAAAAGTTGAGGTTCCGCCTGCGAAGGCGATTCAGAATTTGGAATGGATGTTGCGATGCATCAAGGCGTGAAGGGGATGAATTGCATGAGATTGTTCTTGTTGTCCTTGTTGATTCCTGTACTTTTTGTTTTTGGGCAGGAGCTTCCCTATGACGTGACTGGCGGAGAGTGGTCAAGCACGGGTGAGTTGCGTTTGCGTTTCAAGGCGGCGGCGAATACGTATGTATACGCGGAGAGCCTGAAGGTCGTCTTGGTCGATCAATCCGGTGTTGAAACGGACATGAAACGCATTGGCGGTGCCGCTCCTAAGCTGGAAGGCGAAGAGGAATTGGCTTGGCGTGGTGAATTCGAATTGATATTCAAGTCCGAGGCCGGGGGAGCCGGCAGTCGAGTCAAGGTGTCGATGCAGGGTTGCAACGACAAGGGGATGTGTTTCATGCCGATGACGAAGGAGTTGACTCCTGGCGTTGCGTCGCCCTCCGCCGTTGAAGCGTCTGTGGCTTCCGGCGAGGGCTTGTTGAGTCCGTCCTGGATAGTCGGCCAGGCTTCCGGCTATATGGATGTTGACTCGTTCATGGGCTGGCTCGACCGGATGGAGGGCATTGAAGCCGGCGATGACGTGGGCGGTTATTTGGATAGGATTCGCTCGCGTTATGGCTTGTGGTTGGTTGGCTTGTTGTTGATTCCGTTTGGTTTGCTATTGAATTTGACTCCCTGTGTTTTGCCGATGATACCTGTTAATTTGGCGATATTGGGAGCTGGCAAGGGTAGCAAGTCACGTGGTGTTGGCTTGTTGTTGGGGTTGTGGTATGCGTTGGGCATGTGTTTGTCTTACGGGTTGTTGGGCTTGATCGTTGTGTTGGTTGGCGGTCAATTTGGGAGCGTGAATTCATCTTGGCTGTTCAACGTGATTGTCGGCGTTGTTTTTTTGGTTTTGGGTCTATCGATGTTTGGATTTTTTGAGCTTGACCTGGCTCGTTTTCGTGGTGGCGGAATGTGGCGGAAGGGGACGTATGTCGGCGCATTTGCAATGGGTTGCCTGACGGCGGTTCTCGCAGGTTCTTGCGTTGCTCCGGTTTTGATTTGGGTATTGCTGTTGAGTGCGGAGATCTATTCGTCAGGCGGCGTGATCGGGTTGTTGTTTCCGTTCTTGCTTGGTTTGGGCATGGCGTTGCCTTGGCCGTTTTTGGGTTGCGGGATTGGGATGTTGCCGAAGCCCGGTGGGTGGATGGTTCGGCTGCGTCAGGCATTTGGCGTTATCATCTTGTTGGTGGCAGGATACTATTTTTACGTAGGATACCAATTGTTTGGCGATGGCGGACAAGTCGCTTCAGATGACGGCTGGCGAACGGACGTCAAGATGGCGTTCGCAGAAGCGCGTGAGGAGAACAAGCCAATCCTGCTGGATTTCTGGGGAATCTCATGCAAAAATTGCGTTGCGATGGATTCGACGACGTTGGCGAATCCCAAGGTGAGGGAACGACTGGACAACCTGGTGTGCGTCAAAGTCCGGGGAGATGACAAGGACGATGGCGTGGCGCTAGAACTCGTCAAAAGTTGCGGAATCATCGGCTTCCCGACGTATGTCTATCTAAGGCCGAACTGAACGCCTGCCGAAAATCCAGCGCGGAAGTTGATTTCTCCTGGGCAATGCGTAAATTTAACAGCGTCTTTTTCCTCGTGCGCATGCGCGGGCGGGTGAATTGTTGTCGTAATACATTGGTTTTAAGCGGGTTGTCGTAGTTGGAATGTCGAAGGGTTGGCTTGACAAAATAAGTCAATGGATCAGTGAAGCGCAACTTCCTGAAGGTGCGTTTCGCTTTGCGTTGCACGATTACTCGTTGGTGCCCATTGCGTTGTCTATGGTATTGAGCTACCGCCGCGACCGGGTTTTGGTGATTGCCGCGGACAGTTCGCGAGCGGAGGTTTTGTGCTCTGGCTTGGGTTCGTACCTGAAGTTGCTTGGAGACGAACGTCCTATCGTGCCTGTCGAGGAGTTGGTCCTGGGGCGTCACCAATGGGTTCCTGAGAACGAGGCTGGTCGCTGTGCCGCGCTTGAGTTGGCGTTGAGTGGTCGTCCTGCGATTTTTGTGTCGACTGTTCCTGCGTTGATGTCTCGCAGCATTACACCTAAAGGATTTACGAAGCGGACGTTCACGCTGCGTCGTGGAGAGAGCATTGACCTGGACGAGTTGTGCCGTCGTCTTGTGGAGTTGGATTACGACAACGAGTTTCAGGTTCAGCAGCCTGGCGAATTTTCTCGCCGTGGCGGAATATTGGACATTTATTCTCCGTTGTACGACGCTCCGGTTCGCTTGGAGTTTTGGGGTGACGAGATAGACAGCATTCGATTTTTCCTGCCTGACAGCCAGTGCTCATTCAAGGACATCGAGGAGGTTCGTGTTGTTCCACGTGGGAAGGCGGTTCTTGAGGCCGAGGAATCCGAGAGCGCGTGGGTGCGTGACTATTTCCCCGGCAGCGTACCCTTTGTGCTGTGCGGTCCCGATTTGATCGAGGCTCATTTGCGCGAGTATAGCGAGGAGCATGTGCGGAAAGTTTGGGCGAAGACCTTGTCGGGTGCGAAGGGGACCGTGAGCTTAATTACGGAGCCTGGCGAAAGTTCGTTGAAGACGCGTTTGGGGGGACCTGTTCGCACGATCGGGGCAGTGAGCCTTGGGGCGGAATTGTCGGCGTTGCTCCCTGAAATGGGCGATGGCGCGACGTTGTGGCATTGGCAGCAATTGCGTGACAGCCTGTTGCGCTGGCATCGTGGCGGATACGAAATAGTTGCGTGTTGCGGAGGTGAAAGCGAGGCTTCTCGATTTGACGAGATGGTGAAGGCAGATCCATTGACAGCCGATCTGCCGATGTCAATCGAACCCAAGTCATTGGATTCCGGGGTTGTTTTGACTGATGCCAAGGTCGTGTTGCTGAGCGACCACGAGCTGTTTGGCCGAAAGTCGGTGCGTCGTCGCCGCCGTCGCCATTTGGAATATCGACGTGACCAGGCGCTGCGTGACACGACTGACTTGGAGGAGGGTGGCTATGCCGTGCACGTCACTCATGGGATATGCATTTACCATGGGATTCGGATGCTGGAGAGCATCGGCGAGGTGCAGGAGGTCATCGAGCTTGAGTTTGACGACGATAAGCGCGTGTACGTTCCCTTGGATCAGGCTCAGTTGGTCAGTCGATACATGGGCGCTGGGAAGGCTGCTCCCAGCCTGAGCAAGTTGGGCGGGATTGGCTGGCGTCGCGCGAAGGAGGCCGCAGGCGAGGCGGCATGGGATCTGGCTGCGGAGATGATTCGGATGGAGGCTATGCGCCAGAACGCGCCCGGAACGAGCTTTGAACCCCAGGTCGAGTGGGAACGAGCGTTCGTGGCGTCGTTTCCATACGAGGAGACTGCGGATCAGGCAATTGCGATCGAAGAGGTCCTGTCTGACATGGCGAAGACGAAGCCGATGGATCGGCTGCTATGCGGCGACGTGGGGTACGGGAAGACGGAAGTCGCCATACGCGCGGCTTTTCGTGCTGTTTTGAACGGGAAGCAAGTTGCGGTATTGGTTCCGACGACGATTTTGTGCGAGCAGCATTTCCAGTCGTTCCGAGAGCGGATGGCCAGTTATCCGATAGAGATCGAGTCGTTGAGTCGCTTCAAGACCAAGGGCGAGCAGGCTGAGATTTTGTCCCGTGCGTCCCATGGCGAAGTTGACATTGTGATTGGGACTCATCGCTTGCTGTCCAAGGACGTATCCTTTGCAAGCTTGGGTTTGTTGATCATTGACGAGGAGCAGCGGTTCGGTGTCGAGGACAAGCAGCAGTTGAAGCAGATGCGTGCGAACGTCGATATCTTGACGATGACTGCGACGCCGATTCCGCGAACGTTGTACTTCAGCTTGTCCGGGCTGAAGAGCTTGAGCACGATCATGACTGCGCCTTCCGATCGTCTTCCCGTGACGACGGTTGTCTCCATGTTTGACCAGGAACTGATTCGCCGAAGCATTGTCCGTGAGTTGGAGCGTGGCGGCCAAGTGTTTTTCCTGCATAATCGGGTAAGCACGATTGACCGGATGCACGAGATGATCAGCCGCTTGGTTCCGAATGCCAGAACAGCCGTGGCGCATGGGCAGATGCCGCCAGGTCGTCTTGAGGAAGTGATGACTCGATTTGTGGCCGGCGAGTACGATGTGTTGGTGTGCACGACGATCATCGAGAGCGGGGTTGACATCCCGAATGCGAATACGATCATCATCGACCGTGCCGACAAGTTCGGCTTGTCCGAGTTGTACCAGTTGCGCGGTCGGGTCGGTCGCCATCATCGTCAAGCCTATGCGTACTTGCTGTTGCCTCCGATGGGATCATTGCCTGCGAATGCCCGCGAGCGTCTGGAGGCGATCAGGCGCTACACTCATCTTGGCGCTGGGTTCAAGTTGGCGTTGCGTGACCTTGAGATTCGTGGTGCAGGGAACATATTGGGGACTGAGCAGAGTGGTCACATTGCGGCGGTGGGCTTTGACTTGTACTGCCAATTGCTGAAGGAAGCGATCGCAAACTTGGAGAAGCGGGATTTGGAGTTGCCACGTCAGGTTGACATGTTTTTTGACAGGACGACGTTTGCTGTCGTGGCATCCGGTGGCAAGTCGTCCTTGGGGATTCCTGCCGGCTATGTTGAGGATCCGGGAGCACGGGTAGATTGCTACAAGACCTTGAGCCGCATGACTCAATTGTCCGAGGTTGATCGGTATGCCGAGGAATTGCGGGATCGTTTTGGACCGTTGCCCGCAAGCGTGGAGTCGCTATTGGATTACACCAGCATTCGTGTCCTTGCTCAGAAGTTGAAGATTAACCGTGTGAATGTCCGTGACCAGCGCTTGATCTTGGAGACGGAACGCGGGTTGGTTCGTGACCAGCGGAAGCAAGTCCCTGTCCTGGAGTCGGCGGTTGGTTCAGACCAGCTGCGCGAGGTGAAGGGGTTGCTGTCAGGGTTGTCCGGAGGTGCGCAATGACGACGTACGTCTGGATGACAGCGGTTTTGTTCGTATCCGGATTATTGGAGATGATCTTGGGTGGGTTTGGAGTATCGCTGCCGTTGTTGTTGCTGGCAGTATTTTACCTGGGAGTATTTCGGCAATGGCCTTTCGTGTTGTGGCTAGGGATATTTCTTGGTTCAATGCTTGAGCTGTGCTATGGTCGCAGTGTTTTGCTGTGTTGGGTTTTGTATCCGCTGGCGATCGGCTTTGCCCATGCTTGGCGTTGGTTTGGCCAGACGAGCGGTCTGTTTCGGCAGAGCTTTGCGGGCGGCTTGTTGGGGTTTGCCAATGGCTTGTGCCTGATGTTGCTTCGCTACCGCGAGTTCGGGACGGTGTCGGGTTGGTTGACGGATTTGTTTCTCACATGCATTTATGGTGCATTGAGTTTGCCCTTGATGTGTTGTGTGTTGGATTGGTTTGCGGGGCGTCTTGCGTTGAAGAGGTACAGTCGGTTGTCATCGGGTCGACGTGACGAATTGGTCTATTACGGCGATGACGAGGAGGGGGATGAAATCTTCTACGACTGATGAAAACAGGTTTTTGCGCTTGCGTCTCGAGCGTCGTGTCCTTTTGTGCGTATTGTTGCTTGTCTTGCCTATATTGCTTTTGCTGATTCGGCTATGGCAGGTACAGGTTGTTCAGGGTCCCGAATTGAGTCGTCACGCTAATCGTCAGAGTGCCCGTCGCATGCGCGTGAGTCCTGTGCGTGGTCGGATGTTCAGCCGTGACGGGGCGTTGTTGGTTGGGAACAACAGCTGCTATGACGTTGTGTTCCACTTGTCAGAGATGCGTCAAGGCGGTGCGTTGTCAAAGACGGTTGAGTATGTGATGAGGTGCGCGAATCGATTGTCGTCATTGTTCGGTCGTCCTCACGAGTTGGTTGAAAAGCGTTTGCGCGACCGTTTGGTGAGTCGCGCTTCGGAACCCGTCGTTGTATTTCGCGGCCTTAACGCTGTTGAGCTTGCTCAGTTGTCGGAGTTGGTTGCGGATCTTCCCGGAGTAGCTGTGCACATAAGGAACGAGCGTTCCTATGAACATCCCGGCTTGGCGTCTCATTTGCTTGGGACGACGGGATGGCGTGTTCCGACGGATGGGCGCGGAAGCGAGGAGTACATGCAATCTTTTGCCCTGGAGGAGCTTGTGGGGACCTCTGGTTTGGAGAGCGTGTACGAGAAGGATTTGGGTGGCAAGGGCGGAGAGCAGTTGCTTCAGGTCGATTACCGCGGCTACTACCATGGCGTGCTGTCTTCGACTCCCGCGCAAGACGGATACGATCTGAAACTGACCCTTGACCTGAAGGCGCAGGCGATCGCGGAAAAGCTTTTGGTTGGGCATCATGGCGCATTCGTGGTGATCGAGGTCGAGACAGGGGCGATTTTGGTGCTGGCTTCAAGTCCGACCTTCGACTTGTCAACACTGACCAAGGAGCGCTATGGCGAATTGGCAACGGACAAGGTAGGGATGCCGCTGTTTAACCGTGCGGTCGACGGGAAGTACACCCCTGGTTCGATTTTGAAGCCCCTGGTTGCCTTGGCGGCATTGGAGCATGGCGCGATCGATCCGTCTTGGCGGTTCGAGTGCCAGGGGCGATATCGTTTCGGCGATGCGAAGATCGATTGCTCCGGTCGTGCCGTGCATGGGGTGATTGACATTGTCGAGGCGATTACGATGTCCTGCAATGGCTTTTTCGTTGACGCTGGGCTGAAGACCGGGGTTGACAATATGGAGGCGATCTTCAAGACGGCGGGGATTGGAGCGCCGACCGAGATTGACTTCTACGAGCATGGGTACGGGGTGTTTCCAAGCCGCGACGGGATGTATCGTCGATCTCGCCGTCATTGGGGGATGGCTGACACGGCGTTTTTGTCGATTGGGCAAGGTGAGATCTCTATGTCTCCGCTTCAGGCGGTGATGTTTTGCGGCGCCTTGGCGAATGGTGGTCGCTTGATGCGCCCGTACTTGGTTGGCGAGGTCATCGACGGCAGTGGCCGCGTAGTCCGTCGCTCTGTTCCCGAGGTTCGTCAGCGCCTTGCTGCGTCCGAGGAGAATTTGTCCATCGTCCGCTCCGGGATGGAGAGTGCTGTGATGATGGTTCGCGGGAGTGCCCGCGTGATGCGTGAAAGCGGGATGGCGGTTGCCGCGAAGACGGGTACTGCCGAGGTGGACAGTGCGGACGGCAAGCACAAGAACACATGGATCATCGCGTATGGTCCGGTATCGTCACCCGAGATTGCATTGGTATGTTTGATTGAGCGAGGCCAGTCCGGCGGAAAGACGGCCGGTCCGATAGCGGCAGAGTTTCTGCATGAATGGAAATCTGAATAAAAAAGGAAGTGGGATATGAGGCTTGAGATGCGTCGTTTAATGTTTCTGGCAATGTGTTTTTGCGTCTATGGATTTGGTGCTGCTGTTGTCCACGTATCTCCTGACGGGAACGACGGGATTGGCGGCTTTGGTCCGTTCAGGACGTTGGAAGCCGCTCGTCGTCGCGTCGCTGAAATGCGCAAGGAGAAGCGTTGGCAAAACAAGCCGATCACGGTCGAGTTTTCGCAAGGCGTGTATCCTTTGACCGAGGAGGTTGTATTTACGCCTCTCGACAGTGGTTCTGAGAATGCACCGACGGTGTATCGTGCCGCCAAGGATGCCGATGTCGTGTTCAGTGGTGGTCGCGAGTTGACTGGGATACAGGTTGCCGCGAACGGCGATTGGCGTGTGTTGTTGCCTGAGGTTGCAGAAGGGAAGGCGTACTACGAGCAATTGTACGTCAATGGTCGTCACGCCACTCGTGCCAGGACGCCGAATGTCGCCAGTCCCGCGGAGTATTTCTACATTGAGCGTCCTGTTGTGCGCGCTGTTGATCCTGCGACCGGCGAACGTGTCTTGATGGAGCGGCGGGCATTTTACGGCGAATTGAACGACCTGTCGATCTTGTCCGGCGTCCCGTTGTCTTCGTTATCCGATGTCGTCATAGTGATGTACCATTCATGGGAGACGTCCCGTCACCGCGTCAGCTACGTTGACGGGAAGCGTGGTTTTGTTGTGTTGAGCGGTGATGCTCCATGGCGCATGATGGACTGGCGGAATCGTCAGCGTTACCACATTGAGAATATCCCGGAGGCATTGGATGCTGCTGGAGAATGGTATTTGGCTCGCGATGGCTGGTTGACATACAAGCCGTTGCCGGGTGAAACCCTTGAAAACACCAAGTTGGTGGTTCCGGTGGCAAAGTCGTTCTTGCGTTTTGAAGGCGAGCCGGCGGCTGGCTTGCTGGTGTCCAAATTGCGGTTCGAGAATTTGAGGTTTTTGTATGCAGGGTACAAATTGCCTGCTAAGGGGCATGGTGCGGGGCAGGCCGAAGTTGACATACCCGCCGTGATTTCCTGCGTGGGGACGGCTGACGTCGAGTTCGTGGGATGCGAAGTCGGAAGCGTGGGAATTTACGGGGTTCAGTTTGGCGATGGGTGCTTCGGAAATGCGTTGAGGCGATGCTACTTGCATGACTTGGGCGCCGGAGGCGTGAAGATCGGAGGCGATGGCAGGCGACCTGCCGATGAACGTTCGGCGACAAGCCATAACGTGGTGGACAATTGCATCATCCAGACAGGCGGACGCATTCACCACGGGGCAATCGGAGTCTGGCTGGGACATGTGTGCGACAATAAGGTCACCCATAACGATATCGGCGATTTCTACTATACGGGAGTGTCCGTGGGATGGACATGGGGATATGCGCCGACGGTCAGCGTCAGGAACAAGATCGAATTCAACCGCATCCACCATATCGGACAAGGCATGCTGAGCGACATGGGCGGCGTCTACACGCTTGGATATGCCAAGGGGACCAGCGTCAGCAACAACCATATCCATGATGTTTACTCCTACGATTACTACGGAGCCGGCGCCCATGGATTGTACACGGACGAGGGAACGACGGAAATCCTGATGGAAAACAACCTGGTGCACCACACGCGAGGCGGTGGCCTCCATCAGCATTATGGCCGTGACAATGTGATTCGGAACAACATTTTCGCCTACGGGATGTTCAGCCAGGTCCAGCGATCCCGTCGCGAGGACCATCGGAGTTTTACATTGGAGCGGAATATCATCTATTGGGACAACGATAGTCCTCTTTTCAATCGTTCCGTGCTTGACGACATGGTTGACATCCACCACAACCTGTACTGGACTACCGGCGGCAAGGTTGATTTCAACACGAAGACATTCGAGGAATGGCAGGCTTTGGGCAAGGGTGAAGGCGATGTGATAGCAGACCCGAAATTCGCCGATCCCGAAGCGGGTGACTATAGCTTGGCTGCTGATTCGCCGGCGCATCAGATTGGCTTCGTGCCTTTTGACTATACGCTGGCAGGAGTGTACGGGCCACCTGCCTGGAAGGCGAAGGCCGCCGCACTGAAAGTCCCGCCATTGGTGTTGACGCCCAAGCCACCGCCAATCAAACTAAAAGTCCTGGATGGCGGCTTCGAAGAGCACTTCCCAGGAGACGAACCGCTGGGAACGAGCATATACACCGAGAAGAATCCAGGGTTGATCGAGGTGACAACAGAAATGGCGAAGTACGGAAAACATTGCGTGAAACTCCAAGACTCGCCGAAGATGAAATACCAGTTCAATCCGCATTTCCATTATTTGACGAAATTGAAGGACGGCATTGCGGAAGCCTCGTTCAGCGTTGCGATCGAACAGGACATGACGCTGTATGTTGACCTTCGGGACTACACGGTCAAAAAGGAGTTCGCGGTTGGCTGCAACCTGTTGTTCTCCAAGGGGATGCTTGCATTTACGGGTGTTGATGGGAAGCGCACGAGCATTTCGCTGCCTGAAAAGGAGTGGGTTGACGTGGTTGTCCGAGTAGGTGTCGGCAACAAGAAGTCGTCGAGTTACATCGTGACGATTACGCTGCCGGGCGCGGAACCGAAGAGCTATGAAGCCAAGTTGGTTGACAATGAGTTTTCGATGCTGACATGGTTTGGATTCGTTGCCGACGGGACGAATTCGTCGGCATGCTGGCTGGACAACATCGACTGCAAGTTAGTCGGAGACACAAAGTAGCGTTTGTGCGAGGTTTTGGACGGGTCGGACAAGGTCTGATGGGTCATTCATAATTCATAATTCAGCATTCATAATTATGTGCTGTATCGCGTTCAGGAGTCCGCCGTTCAGGTTGTCCAGTGTGATGGCGAGTGCGGCGTCCTTGGTGATTTGTTCGGCATTTCCCATTGCGACGCCGAGTCCGACTGATGCGAGCATGTCCGCGTCGTTTTCTCCATCTCCGATTGCCATCACATCGTGGATAGTGCAGTTCACGTGTTTGCAGAGTGTTTTGATTGCGGATGATTTGGTTGCCTGGCTAGGGACTAGGTTGAAGATATTCGGTTCCGAGAAGACGGTCTGGATGTTGATGTTTTCTGCCTTTGCTAGTTCGATCAGCGCCTGTGCCTGTTGCTGCAGCTTCGGGATGTCGTCTTCCATGGACAGGAAGAGGATTTTGTCGAATTGTTTTTTGGGATCAACGAAGAAATCCTCTGGTTTTTCCTGTACGAATTCGTTGTTTCGCGCGAGGAACATATCTGTTTCTGCGAGCTTGGTGCTGGTGACGTCTGAGCTTGAGAAGAAGACCGGCACGATATTGTTCGCCTTGGCGAATTGGACGATCCAGACGATTTCCTTGTGGGTGAAATAGTAATGGCAGAGTTCTTGATTGGTGGTTGGATCGACGATTTGCGCGCCGTTTCCTGCGATTTGCGGTGTGTCGAGTTCCAGTTGTTCGACCCAGCCCTGGATTGCTGCGTACATTCGTCCCGTGGCAAATGCGAACGGGATGTTGTGTTGCTTGAGCAATTTGACTGCCTGGATGCTGGATTGGGGGACTGACTTGTCAGGCTCAAGGAAAGTTCCGTCGATATCCGAGACAACGAGTTTGACTTTTCCGCTGAAGTTGACTTTTCTGTTGGTGTCTTGTTTAAAATACATGGAAAAAACTTGGCTTATCAGTTTGTTTTTAAGTTAGGATGTGATTTATTATTAAATTTACGTTGCTATTATTAATTTAGCATGGAATTCTCGAATCAAAGAGGTATTTGATGCGGATTGAAGAGATTGACAAGAATTTTGTCATGGGCAGTCTTGAGGGTCGCGAGTTGTTGTTTCGTGATTGCTGGGCAAGTCCCTTTGAGTTGAACGGCTTGGCTTTTTTCTCTGAGGAGAAGGAGTTTTGCCGATTGCCTATAGCTAAGTTGGCGAGCCAGAACGATGGGATTCGCGGCTTGGCTTGGCACACTGCAGGCGCCCAGGTTCGTTTCCGTAGTGACAGCGGCGTCGTAGGATTGCGTTGCGAATTGCGCAACAAGGGCGGAATGACTCACATGCCATTGACTGGAAGCTCTGGCTTTGACTTGTATATTGGCGAAGGGAGTTCGAAGCGTTTTGCGAAAGTATGCCGTCCTGAGTGGGCTCAACTTGAATATAGTGGCTTGCTGTATTTGGGCGCCGGCGGAGTAGAACAGGAGTTTACGATCAACTTCCCGCTGTACAATGGCGTAAAGCGCGTGGAGATCGGACTGTCTCCTGGGGCGAACGTCAGTCCGCCGACTGCGTTTGCCATTGAGAAGCCGGTCTTGTTCTATGGTTCGTCGATTACGCAGGGCGGTTGCGCCGGTCGCCCCGGCACGTGTTATACCCAAGTGTTGTCCCGCCACTTGGATTTCGAATGCTTGAACTACGGGTTTAGCGGAAGCGCCCGAGGCGAGCTGGAGACGGCGGAAATCATCGCGGGCTTGGACTTGAGCTGTTTCGTCATGGATTATGACCACAATGCTCCGACGGCGGATCATCTGTGGAAGACCCACGAGCCATTTTTCAAGTTTATCCGCCAGCGTCAGCCGATGTTGCCGGTCGTGCTTGTCAGCCGTCCGGACTGGCCTTGGAACGTCAGTCCCGAGGGTTGCATCGACCGTCGCAAGGCGGTATTGACAACGTACAACAACGCGGTTGCGGCGGGTGACAAAAATGTGTATTTCGTGGATGGCGAGTTGATGTTCGCAGGCATTGACAGCGACAGTTGCACGGTTGACGGCTGCCATCCGAACGACTTGGGGTTTTATCGAATGGCGCAGGCGGTTGAGCCTGCCTTGCGGATGGCTTTGGGATTGAAAGCTTAATCCTTATTTAGCATAGACTGGAGGAATCATCGATGCATCATTTGCGATTCAGGCAAGTCCACTTGGATTTTCACACGTCCCCCGCGATACCCGGGATTGGCTTGTCATTCGACAAGAAGGAATGGCAGGCGACGTTGCGTGCCGGGCATGTGAATTCCATTACGCTGTTTGCCAAGTGCCATCACGGCTGGCATTACCATTTCACGGAGAAGGGAAAGCTGCATCCGAAGCTTGGATTTGACTTGCTGCGTGCCCAGTTTGACGCTTGCAAGGAGATTGACATCAATGCTCCAATCTACATTTCCGCTGGCTTGGATTGCATGGTTCTGGAAGAACGTCCCGAATGGCAAGTGGTATACGTGAATCCCGATACGCTGCAAACACATGTGGCGAGTCCGTTGGCACCTGGATTCCATCGTGTTTGCTTCAATTCCCCGTACACAGAGTATTTGTGCGAGCAAATTCAGGAGACGGTCAACCTGTTCCCGAATTGCGACGGAATTTTCCTGGACATCATCTCGCAACCTGAATGCGTCTGCCCATCCTGCCTTAAGGTGATGGCTGAGAATGGATTGAATCCGCGCAACCAAAAGGATCGCAAACGCTGCTCGGAAATGGCGCTTGAACGATACTACCAGATGTCGACTATGGCTGCGACGTATGCCAATCCCGATATGCCAGTATTCCACAATTCCGGCCATGTGACTCCGGGAAAACGCAAGATGCTCAAGGAGTACTTCTCGCATCTTGAACTGGAATCGCTGCCAACGGGTGGTTGGGGATACGACCACTTCCCGCTGTCAGCCAAGTATGTCCAGGGGATTGACTTGGATTTCCTTGGCATGACAGGAAAGTTCCATACGACATGGGGCGAGTTCGGCGGCTACAAGCATCCCAATGCGTTGATCTACGAGTGCGCCGCGATGATGGCGTATGGAGCCAAGTGCAGCATCGGCGACCAGTTGCATCCATCCGGAAAACTTGACGAAAGCACGTATCAGATGATCGGCCAGGCGTACGCGGAAGTCGAAAAGAAAGAGCCTTGGTGTGATCATGTGGAGAGCGTGGCGGATATCGGATTGCTGACGGCTGCTGCGGTCAATGCCTCGGCGGCACGTGACATCCCAGGAGACATCGGGGCGGGACGAGTCTTGCTTGAAGGGCATTTCCTGTTTGACGTCATCGACCTGGATAGCGACTTCAAGAAGTACAAGATGCTGATCCTGCCTGACGAGATCCAGATTGACGCGAAGCTGAAGAAGCGCCTGGACACCTACCTGGGAAAGGGCGGGAAGTTGCTGCTCAGCGGAACAAGCGGATTGGATGCCGAAGGAAAAATGATGTTTGACATTGGCGGCGAGGTCAAGGGAAAGAGTCCCTTCTGCCCAGACTATGTTCGCTTTGGCGACGATGTCCGCCCGCCCAGCATCTCAAGCCCGATGGTGATGTACCTGCCAAGCCAACGCTTGAAGGTGACGGACGGCATTAGCCTGGGAGATGTCCACGACTCCTACTTCAACCGTACTGACTACAGGCATTTTTGCAGCCACCAGCATACGCCGAACAGGCTGGAGGCATCAGGTTTTTCTGCTGGCGTGATGAAGGGGCAGATCATGTACCTGGCTCATCCGATGTTCGGGATCTATCGTGGCTGGGGATGCGTACCCGTCGGCGAATTCTTGCGCAATGCGATTCGCTTGTTGCTGGGGGACTCCTGCAGCGTTCGTACGAACATGCCTTCGATGGCTCGCCTGAACGTGATGCATCAGCCGAAGGAGAAGCGCTACGTGTTGCACTTGCTTTATGCGAACACGTTGGCGCGCGGCGGGCACATCAACGTCAATGGCGTGCAGAGTCGCGGGATGATCGAAGTAATCGAGGATCTGCTTCCGTTGCCGAACGTCGAGGTGTGGCTGTCCTTGCCGAAGGGCGTCAAGTCTGCGACTTTGGAGCCGCAAGGCGTGCCGCTGTCGCTGGTTGAGGATGGCACAGGCGTAAGCCTGAAGGTTGACAGCGTGACTTGCCACCAGATGGTAGCGTTGAACTACTGAGGTTCGATTGGGTGTCAGAGAAGAAAACACGGCAAAACGAATCTGTTGAAGGCGGGGGCGATGGGATACGATTGCCTGGCCGCCTGACGAGCATGAGCTCGTCCAGTGCAGGTTCGTTGCGTCGTCAGATGGGTGGTGGTCGTGGCGGTCCACGTGGCTGGCACAAGCCTTTGGAGCATGCGACCGACCGTGCGGGTACGTTCCGCCGTCTTTTGGGCTATTTGCGTGGACGCCTCCCGCTGATGATCATCGTTTCGGCATTGGTAATTTTAGGGACATTGCTTGGCTTGGCTGGTCCGTATTTGCTAGGTCGTGCAGTCGATTGCCTTAAGAAAACGGATGCATCGGGCTTGGCTGTTGATCTGGATCGTTTGATTGAGACACTGGGACTAATGGCTTGCGTGTACGTCTTTAGCACGCTGATCAATTTTTTCCAGGGTTGGACCGGTGCGAAGATTGCCCAGGACACGGTTCGTTTGTTGCGTCAGGAATTGTTTTCGAAGCTGCAGATGTTGCCGTTGACGTATTTCGACAGGCATCCCCACGGGGAGATCTTGAGTCGTTCGACGAATGACATCGAGGTTGTTGCGAACGTTTTGTCCCGTGGCGTGGTTCAGTTTATCGGCAGTGTGATTACGGTATTCGGGGCTTTATTTGTGATGTTGCGCTTGAGTCCGTTATTGACTGGCGTGACATTGTTGACGTTGCCTGGCAGTTTCTTGTTGACGAAGTTTGCCTCGAAGCGTATTCGTGCCAGTTTTATGGAACAGCAGACGGTATTGGGTTTGCTGAATGGTCATGTCGAGGAGGTCGTGTCTGCACGAAAGACGGTTAAGGCCTTCAACCACGAGGCTCAGGCGATGGAGGATTTCACGTTGTTGAACCATGAGCTTCGTCGCGTATGGTTGAAGACTCGTTTTTTGATGGGGTCGATATCTCCATTGATGGGATTTTTGAACAACATCGGGTATGCGTTGTTGGCTGGGTTCGGAGGTTGGTTGGCAAGCAACGGTTCGATTACGGTCGGGGTGATTGCGTCGTTCATCCAGTATTCTCGTCAATTCACCCGCCCTGTGACTGAGATTGCGAACCAGTACAACGAGATACAATCGGCGCTGGCTGGCGCCGAGCGCGTGTTTGCGGTTTTGGACGAGGTGCCCGAGGAACCCGAGGCATTGTCCGGTCGCCTTGATAATGTGTCTGGTCACGTTGAGTTTGACAAGGTGACGTTTGCCTACAAGGAAGACGAGCCTGTGCTGCGTGAATTTTCCTTCAAGGTCTGCCCAGGTCAGAAGATTGCCTTGGTCGGTACGACAGGGGCGGGCAAGACGACAGTCGCCAGCTTGCTGATGCGATTCTACGAGCCGCAAGGCGGTCGGATCTTGCTTGACGGCGTTGATCTTGCGACAGTTCCGCGGAAGGTGTTTCGCCCCTATATCGCCATGGTTTTGCAGGAAACCCAGCTGTTTGGCGGGACGTTGCGTGAAAATATCAGGTTTGGTCGCTTGGATGCCACCGATGGCGAAGTCGAGGAGGCGGCGAAGCTTTCCGGAGCAGATGCCTTTATCCAGCGAATGCCACTGGGATACGACACGGAATTGAGCGAGAATGGCGGAAACCTAAGCCAGGGGCAGCGGCAATTGCTGTCGATTACACGTGCGATTTTGGCAGATCCAACGATCTTGATTTTGGACGAGGCGACGTCGAGCGTTGACACGCGAACGGAATTATTGATTCAGCGTGCGATGGCTCAATTGATGTCGGGTCGGACTTGTCTTGTCATTGCCCATCGCCTCAGCACGATTCGCGATGCTGACTCGATCATGGTGATGGATGGAGGCCGCATTGCCGAACAGGGTCGCCATCGAGAACTGATCGAGAAGCGTGGCGTGTATTGGGAGCTTGAGCAAAGCCAGGCGGCTTTGAATGCTGAATTATGAATTATGAATGATGAATGATTTGTCCGACCCGTCCGCCCCATCCCAGTTCCAAAACCTCCAACCCCGCCATAAAAATGCATGTGACCCGGATGAATGCTGAATTATGAATATTGAATCCCTGCCTTGTGCTACTCGATCTTGAGTGCTTGTTTGATTGTCGGGAGAGTGTTGATGTACATCTGGTAGAATCCGATGTCGTTCGGGTGGCAGCCGTCAACGGTGCAGAAATCCAGGCCTATTGGCGAGAAGAGCATATCGCCGTTGATGAAATATACGTTTTTGTCCCCTGCTGCGACTGCGTTTTCATATGTTTTCTTGATGGTGTCCCGTCGTGCTCCACCATTTGCGGTGTCTGGCTTGGAGAGCATGAGGATTGGAAGGTCGGGTCTTTTTTCGCGTATGATTTTGAAGAAGGGTTCGTGGGTTTTCTGGAGATGCTCGAGCGAGGGGGCGTTGTGGTCGTAATCGTAGACGAACATCGCCGCATCGATTTGCGCGATGGCTTCTGCGACTGCTGGTTCTCCCTTTGCGGAGCCAGAGAAGCCGAGGTTGACTTGCGGGACGTCGAGTGCCCGGCAGATCATCGTTGTGTAGTTGTTGGCGGGTCTTGAGCAGCACCCGCCCTGGGTGATGGAGGAGCCGTAGAATACGATTGGCTTTTGAAGGCGTTGCGGAGTAATCGGCTCGAATTTAGCATTTGGCGCGACCCCGATTTCCAACTTTTTGACGGTTGAGTAGAGCGGCAGGTACAGGATGTAGTCGCGCATGGTCTTGCCGCCTGTCCAGGTAATGCTCCCGTCCTTGGCAGTCCTGATGTTCCTGATGAAGCGTTCCTTGTGGTTGGGGCGGCGTTCGTAGAGGTCGTATCCGGAGACGCCGGTTGCCGGCATGTGTGGCATTGCGGCGCCTGTCGGAGGATCGGAGAGGAGGGCGATGAAGGGTGAGTCTGTCCTGAAGAGGACGGCGCCCCCGGTGGGGTTGTTGGCGAGGGAGAGCGCGCCTTGGTTGACTTGTTCCTTGGTCAAGTTGGTTGGAAGCCTGTAGAGGGGTTCGTCAGGTGATTGCCTGAAGGCGAAACCCTGGAGGACAAACGGGGGCTTGCGTACGTCGGCGTAGACGACTTCGGTTTGGCCGACAGTTGCCTGACGGAAATTTTCATCGATTTGGAGTGCTTCTTGCGCGTATGCGGCGATGAACACGAAGATCAGCAGGGCAGCTAGTTTTCTGGTCATTGTAGTTTTCTCCTGTTGAGCGTTTGTGGGCGTGCAACCTATAGAATGTTAATAGCGTTTTTGAGTTCTTCGAGCTGGATGTCCTGCGCGATCGTGAATTCCCTGTTTCCCTTTGGCAGGATGAAGGAGATTTTTCCTTCTGTGTTTTTCTTGTCTGCCTTCATCAGCTGGAGCGCCTGTTCTGCGGAGGGGAAATCCATCGGGACATTGCCAAGGATTTTTCTGGTTGTCTCGATAATCTCGCTTGCTTTTTGCGGGTCGATCAGTTTTCGTTGCCGTGCGATGTTGACAGCGACGATCATTCCGACTCCGACGCATCGTCCGTGGCTTGTTTTTTCCTGGCACCATGTTTCCATCGCATGTCCGTAGGTATGTCCGAGGTTGAGGATTTTCCTTAGTCCGGTTTCATGGAAGTCCTGGTTGACGACCTTTGCCTTGGCTTGTGCGGAATTGATCGCTACGTCGGCTATTTTCTCGATATCGTTCTTCATCAGTCGATCCAGGTTTTCCAGGATTGTATTTTCCAGGATTTCATCGCATGCGAGTCCAGTTTTATATGCTTCGACCAAGCCTTCGCTGATTTTTTCCGCTGAGAGCGTTCGCAGAGCCGTCAGGTCAAGGTAGATTTCTGTTGGAAGGGCGAACAATCCGACCTGGTTTTTGTAGTGGTTCAGATTGACGGCTGTTTTGCCTCCGATGACCGCATCGACGCAGCCGAGGAGTGTTGTTGAGACGAGAATGAAGTCAATGCCCCGTTTGTATGTAGCCGCAACGAAAGCTGCGAAGTCAGTGACCATTCCGCCGCCGATTGCGATGATCAGCGCGTCTCTGCCGATTCCCAGTGCGAGGAGCTGTTCGAATACAGTTTCTGCCTGTCTCAGGGTTTTGGAGTCTTCGCCTGGCTTGATGACGATTGAGGCGGCATGGGGCAGGGCGTCCCAGAATCGTTTGAGGTGGAGTTCTGCCACGTTGTCGTCGGTGATGAAGACAATCGCCGAGTATGCCTTTCCTTGTGTTTTCGTTCTGGCGTCGAGGGATTTCGCCAATGTGATTTGGGGCGTGAAGGATGGGATCACCGGGATGGTGTGGTCGTCGATTTCCGCCCAGAACGGTTGTGGGTCACAGAGTTTTTGCAGGATATTGTTGATGATGTCCTGTGGTGGCTCATCGGCCTTGACGACGATGTTGCAATCCTTGTAGGCTTGTGCTCTTTTCAGAAGGAGTTGCGTTGCGTGATCGATGGAGATCCAGTTTGGCCTTGAGTCGTCCTTGTTTCCGATTCTACCGGCGATGGCTTCCGGCGATGCGTCCAGGAGGATGATTGTACCTGATTGTTTCATCAGTGTTCTGTTTGTTTCGCTGACTGGGGTTCCGCCTCCGGTTGCGACCACAAGATTGCCTTGGGTTGCCAGGCTCTTGAGCAGTTCCGTTTCACGGACCCTGAAGTCCTGTTCTCCGTAGGTTTCAAAGGCCTTTGCGATGGGCATGTCGAGTTTGCGCTGGATTTCATCGTCCATATCGACGCAAGTCCTGCCTGTTGCCTTTGCGAGGATTCTGGCGATGGTTGACTTGCCTGAACCCATGAAGCCTGTGATATAGATGTTGTTCATTAGAGTTGCCGAAGGGGAAAAGTGTGTTTTTGAGAAATATTAAAGGTACTATATTGACAATTTATTGAGTTGCCAAGTTGGATATTGGTTGTATAGTTTATTTTCGCTATGAATTATATGCTGTAAAACAAAACGATATTCAGGAATGATGTTATGGAACTGTATTTGACGATGCGTCGTCGTGCGGATTTTCCGTTTAATATGGACTGTACTCCTGAGGACATGCCGGTAGACGTTGCATTGCGCGCATTGGACGTTGCAGCGGCATCGAAGTCGCCTCAGATTTTATTGCGTGGCAACGAACCCTTGCTGCATCCTGACTTGGAGATGGTGCTGAAGGGATTCCGGAAGCGTGGGATCATACCCGTTATCGAGACGAGCGGTTTGATGCCGTCCATGGCCAAGCGTTTGATTCGCGAGTACCATTGTCGCCTGATCTGGCGCTTGTATCGTCCTTCGTTGTATAGTCCTGAGGACTTGGAGGAGATGAAGGCGAACTTGAAGGAATTTTCGGATGGGACGATAACGGTTCGTCTTGTCGTGATGGTTGACGACATGTCGGCAGATTACGGCTTTGTCCGGGAGTACCTTGACAACTATGAGTTTGAGGCGAACCTGTGGAGGTTTTCTTGCCTGCACGATCAGGCTGACTTTTCTCCTGTGATGGCATTGATATCGGATTTGATGCGCGAATACATCGGGAAGAACTTGGTGCCGGCATTGGCTTGCGGCGTGATGCCCTGCGCGATGACGGACGCCCAGTTTGGCTTTATGGCGAAGGTTGGTGGCAAGTATGCCCGTTGCATTCCTCATCTCGGCGTTCTTCCTGACGGTCGCGTCTGCCATTGCCAGGCGATGCGCATGCTTCCCGGTCCGCATATTTCCACGTTCAAGAACGAAGGCGAATTGCACCAGTACTATATCGATGTGTTTATTAGCTTGCAGTGGCAGTTGAGCTTCTGTCCCGAATGCAACGGGTGTCCTTGTCTGTCTGCGGGGCTTTGCACAGGCGTCAGCATGGCGAAGAAGGCTCACGGAATGCTTGCCAAGTACGAGGAGTTGAAGGCGAAACTTGCGGCGGAACAGTGCGAATTGTCCGATGAAGCTCGGATGAAGTTGCTGTGGGAGATGTCGGAGGTCTGCATGATCCTGGGGCTGTATCCCGATGCGATCGAGTGCCTGGAGGAGATTCGACGTCAAGCTCCCGAGAACGGGAAGTGCCATTTCTATCTTGGCGTTTGCTATTGGGAGACCGGGAGTTTGGCCGAAGGCGAAGACGAATTCAGGAAGTGCGCCAGGTTGTCCGACAATCCATTGCCCGCCCTGAACGAGTTGTTCAATCGCTTCGTGAAAAACGGGAATACGATTCGAGCCAGATTGCTGCAGGGCGAAATCGAGAAGGAAGAATTGAAGTTGCGTGAGGCGCAGCGGAAATCCTGATCTCGCTCGCAAGCAGTGTCGGACAAAATAAAGGCTAGTTCCAAGGCGCTGGAACTAGCCTGATTTTTGTCATCAGCGCGTATTATTATTCCTCTTCGTCCTCTGCGGCGTCCGGATCGAGGAATCGTTCGTCGATCGGATACCCTTCATCGACATCTTCGGTGATGATGGCAGGCGCCTGTGGCGCGGCTCCGGGTCTTTGCGGCGGGAGCGGCTCGCCTCCGGTGTAGATGATTTTGGATTTGTCCCAGATGTCTTCGAGCGCATAGAATCGTCTGAGTTCGGGCGTCATGATGTGAACGATGATGATTCCGTAGTCAAGGACGAGCCATTGCGAAGACGGGTTTCCGTCTCGTCCCCTTGGCTTGATTCCTTCGTCGAGGAGCGTCCTTCTGATATGCTCGGCAAGTGCCCTGAGGTGAGGCATCGATGTTGCGGAGCTGACGATGAAGAAGTCGGCGAGGATTGACCGTTCACGGACGTCAAACAGCTGGATGTCGGCAGCCTTGTGCTGCTCGAGGATTTCGACGCATCTTTTTGCGATTGGTTCAGTTTCGATAGTGTTCATTAAATCTCCTGGTTGTCGTTATCTTGAATATATTTTATTATCCTTAATGTATTTGTCCACGGCTTCCGGGACGAATTTTTCGATTGAGAGCTTGTCTTTTTCCGCGTTTCGGATTTCTGTCGCGTTTAAAGTCGAGAGTTCCAATTCCGGGTCTTGTATGATCGATCCCATGAGTTTATGCGCATTGACTGCTCCGAATTTCTTTTGCAGCTCGAAGATTGGCGGCGGGAGGCATTTTGGTCTTGGGTAGATGATGAATTTATTTCGTTGGACCAGTTCGGTTGCCCTGTGCCATGTGTGGAGATTGGCGAGGCAATCCATTCCGATCAGCAGGAACAGTTCGCAATCTGTGAAGACGTGCGTCAGTGTCGTGATGGTATCGATCGTGTAGGATGGTTCGTCGGCCTTGGCGATTTCGATGTCCGTGAAGCTGAACTGCTTGTAGGGTTCGAGGGCGAGCCTGAGCATGTTGAGGCGGTGTTCCGCGGATGCTGCGAGTCCATTTTTCTTGTGCGGGTGGTTGAGCGTTGGGACGAAGAGGACTTCATCAACCAGTCCGAGTTCGACGATTTTGTTTGCTATGAGGATGTGGCCGTTGTGGATTGGGTCGAAAGATCCTCCGTAAACCGCGATTTTCCGTCTGGTCGAGTATTGTGGATCCGGTTGCTCTTCCTGGTCCTGTGGCAAGTCGCCCTTTGGAAATTGGCTTTGCCTGAACCTGCTGTTGTCATCCCTTGGCGGGAAATCTCTTTTTGTTTGATAAGTCATTTTAGGGCTTGCTTGTTAAGCTAAATTGATAGGGTATATTACTTTTTTCCTTTCGAACCGAGGAAAGGTTGTTTGCATACTATATCGTAAAGTTTGCAAAAGTTTAGTAGTCATTGGAGAAAAAGGCTTGTGCTAGTTGGCGTAATCGGTGACATTCACGGGAATATAGAAGCGCTGGAAGCGATGGTATCGTTCTTGAAATCGCATTCGGTGACAAGGATATTGTGTGCCGGTGACGTGGTCGGTTATGGCGGCGCTCCTGGCGAATGCGTTGATTTTATTCGCGAGAACAAGATTGCCTGCGTGAGCGGGAACCACGATTTCTACACGTTGCATCCTGAGATGAATCACGATGGTATCCGCGAGGACGCGGTTGAGGTATTCGAGTGGAACCGGCAAGTGATGACGCAGGAACAGCTGGCCTGGTTGGCGAATTTGCCGATGGTCTTGGAGAGCAAGGCGCTTCATTACCAGGTGCGCCATGCTTCATGCCAGCCCTATCCTGCGTGGGAATACGTGGTCAACGAACGACGTGCCGCGATGCATTTCCTGTTTCAGCAAATGCCCTTGTGCTTCAATGGCCATAGCCATATTCCGATATTGGCGATGCATCGTCCTGGAAGCAAGGTGATGTTCGCTCGTCTGCGCAACATGAAGTTGCCCCGCGGGATGAGCATATTGGTCGGCGTAGGCGCCGTTGGTCAGCCTCGCGATGGCGATCCCCGTGCGTGCGGGGTCATCTACGACACGGAGGAGAACAGCATAGCGGTTGTCCGTGTCCCGTATGACGTGGCGGCTGCGCAGAAGCGGATCTACGATGCGAACTTGCCGTCATTTCTAGCGGATCGTCTTTCGGTAGGTCGATAGGTTTTTCACAGAGGAGAAATCAGATGTCGGTGTCCTCCTTGAATCCCGGTTTGATTGAGTTGATTTACGACGCTGCCAGCATTCGTCGTTGGAACGACCAGGTGAATCCGATGGATTTCACGGAATTGGACAAGCAATCCCACAAGATGGTGATTGCGTACATTTTGGCACGTTTCGAGGAGACTCGCGAGGCTGGTTCGATTGATTGGCTCCGTCTGATCGAGGGCGGGATGTTCGAGATGCTTCATCGCATTGTCCTGACGGACATAAAGCCTCCTGTGTTTCACAAGATGATGGCGAACCTTGGGGACAAGTTGAATGACTGGGTCTGCCGGAACCTTGAGGAAAAACTGTCGCAGGTACGTGGTGGCTTTGCAGAGCGTTTTCACAAGTACTTCATGGATCCATCCTATTCGGTGCGTGAGAAACGCGTTTTGAAGGCGGCTCATTTCCTGGCGACGCAATGGGAATTCAATATCTTGTACAAGATGTGTCCGTTCATCAATGGGGTTGAGCAGATTCGCAAAGATATCGAGGATCAGATCGAGGACCATTACGACCTTCTTGGCGTCCAGAAGATTTCCCTGAAGCGCAAGACTGCGGACTTTGTTGAGCTGTGCGGCCAGTTGCGTTTCCAGAAGCGTTGGTCCCAGAGTCCGAGGATACCTGTGACGTCGGTATTGGGCCACATGTTGGTCGTTGCGATGTTGACGTACCTGGCACTGCAGGATACGGATGCCTGCGATGCGCGGAAGACCAATGGCTTCTGGGCGGGCTTGTTCCATGATTTGCCCGAGGTCCTGACCCGAGACATCACGACGCCTGTGAAGAAATCGGTCGAGGAGCTGGATGAGCTGATCAAGGACTACGAAAAGGAACAGATGGAGGAGAAGCTGTTCCCGCTGCTGCCTGCGGATTGGCACCAGGACTTGAAGTACTATACCGAGGATGAATTTTCGAACCGTGCCCGATCAAACGGGAAAATCGTCAGCGGATTGACTTTCGAGGAACTCGACAAGAATTACAACTTGCCCGAGCACGAGGCGATCGACGGTGAAATCATCCGGGGATGCGATCATTTGGCGGCCTTCATCGAGGCGTCGCTGTCGATTCGGCACGGTGTCACGTCCCGCCATTTGCAGGAAGGGATCGACCGGTTGTATCCTGACTACCGCGTAAAGTGGATTGGCCCTGTTAATTTCGGCCAGGCATTTGAGGCCATCGTGCCTGATTTGGATGGCGCTCCCAAGGCTGATACGTTTGTGATTCGTCCTGATCGCTGGGGACGCTTGATGTTGCCGGCGTTGTACGGGATGATGGAAGGACCTCATGGCCAGCGCATCCGCTACGAGTCTCGCGATGGAATCCTCCATGTTGGGAACTGGTATCGTGCTCCCGATTGCGTTTACTGGAAATTCGAGGCTGAAACTGCGGGGACATACGAGTTGACCATCGACCATTCCGTCGAATCTGGAGAAGGCGGTAGCGTGCTTGGCGTGATTGTCAATGGTCGGAAGGCGCAGAAAATGGCTCCCAACGGCAAGCCATTTGCGTCATCTGGAGGCACGATCGTCACCGAGGCTTCCATCGAGTTCAAGAGTCGCTCGACCAACGGGAAATTCCAGAAGCGCAAGCTGGGCATGGTGCAATTGGATAAAGGAATCAACGAAATCAGGTTCCAGCTGGGCAAGGTCGGGAAAACAAAGGGGATCGACCTTCGAGGAGCCATGCTGAGATTGCAAAAGGCATAGTTGAAAAGCAAAGCCTCGTCTCGATATGATCAATCGGTTGCTTGCAGAGAAGGAAAAATGAGGAATTTCATTTTTGCGATGGCAGTTTCGCTTTTGGCTTTTGGCGACATCCATGTCAGGGATTTCGGGGCAAAGGGCGATGGTCGGACTGACGACACGCAGGCTGTCGTGGCGGCGTTCGACCGCCTGAAATCCGAGGGCGGAGTCCTGAAGTTTGCTCCAGGGAAGTACGTCTTCAAAGGGCTGTTGAAGGTTGCTGGACTGTCGAATTCTGTGGTTGACTTCTCGGGGGCGACGTTGCTGAACGCCGAACAAAAAGGCTCGTTCCACTTCGACAAGTGCGAAGGATTGACGATCAGGGGCGGAATCCTGACCTACATGGAGATGCCCTTCAAGGGGAACTTCAGTGAAGAGCATCCGATCTACGTGACGGATAGCAAGAACGTAAGGATTGAAGGAGTTCATGTCCTGGGTTCTGTGTTCATGGGCATTGCAGTCAATCATTGCAATTACGTGTGGGTCGTGAATTGCCGATTGGAACGGATCCTGCGCGATGGCATTCACTTCGTTCATTCCCAGGACATTACCTGCACAGGAAACCATGTGTTCCAGGCTTCAGACGATGCCATCGCACTGATTGACTACGGGCACGGGAAAGCCCAGAGGACGATTCGGGCGATCGTGGCGAACAACATCATCCGGGAGACGTACGCGGGAATGTCGTGCGTCGGGGCGCAGGATGTGATTTTTCAGGGGAACCACGTGGAGCGGACGATCCTTTCAGGATGCCAGGTTACGACGAACGACAGGTTTGCGCGCCCAGCAGACGGGGCGGGTTGCACACGTGTCGCACGGGTGAAGGTCATCGGAAATCGCTTTGTGGAAAACTGCCGCGATTTGGAGCTGAACGGGGTCAAGATCAAGGCGAACGGGCAGGCGTCAACGGGAGCTGCGGCAATCGTCGTCGCATACATTGACTTCAAGGAGGGCTGGGTGCGCGATGGCGACAAGTTCTTCACCAGAATGGGGTACAAGTTCACTAGGACAGAACAAGGCGAGCTGATGGCGGATGCTTCGCTTTCAGAAGAGCTTTTTCCTGGACGCGTGCTGAGCATTGGCGGCAAGAGCGCTTCAGTCACGAGCGCCAAGGTCACCGCAAAGGGAATTCAATTTGGGATTGACCAGGAGATTCCGGAAGGCGTTGAAACATTTGAATTGGGCAGAATCCTGACGGATGTGGACATCGTCGATAACGAGGTCATCCGCTCCTACGCCTGCGGACTTGCTATGTACGGGACGTATCGTGCCAGGATTATCAACAATAGGTTTTTCAACTGCAACAGCTACGACACCCAGTGGACGCAAACGATCCTCGGGGTGATGGGAGGCCAAGATGTGGAGATCCTGGGCAATTGGATCCATGACAATCGGGATCCGAATCTCCACCGCCATCCGCTGCATGTCTCAGCCAGAAACGCTCGAGTGGAAGGCAATAGGGTTGAATGATGAATGCTGAATTATGAATGCTGAATTATGAAGGAGGTAGGAGGAAGAATCAAGGAGGCCTCCGTCCGCCCCGTCCCAATTCCAAAATTTCCAACACCGCCACAAAAATGCATGTCACATGGGTTTTGAGTACGAAACCGATGAATTTTGGGTTTGTTTTTGGAGTGGTTTTAGGGGCGCCAGCTCCTTCGGGATTACGCCGCCGGTCCGAAAAGTGCGAGCCAGATCGGGATTGTGAATGCAGAGACTATGGTCGTCGTCAGGATGGAGGCGGCTGCGAAATCAGAGTCGCCATCGTACAATTCGCTGAAGGCGACGGATGCCACGGAGCAGGGCATGACCGCCACGATGGTAATCAGTTGGCGGATTTCCGTTGGCATCGGAATCAAGCGGATGATTGCACAGACCAGGGCAGGGACGAGAATGAGCCTGATTAGGATCAGCGGCGCATGAAGCCGATGTCGCAAGTGAGAGGTGGTGAGCGTGCCAATCTTGCTTCCCGCAATGATCATCGCCAGGGGAACAGTCCCGTTGCCGAAAATCGTGCCGACGGCCAGCAAGCTGTCAATCGCGTTTGCAGACCAGGGGGTGAGTTGGTACCGTGCCGAGAATAGTTGCTTGAGAGCGATGATGATCAGCGCGAGCAGGATGGCGAACAAGGTCGGCGACGCAAGTTTCTTCAGGCTTGAGGCATCGCATTTGAAGCCTGCGATCGCGGCGATTCCGAAGGTCCAGACGCCAATCTCGGAACCCAGGGAGGACAATGCCATCCAGCCCATTCCTGTTTCAGGCCAGTAGATCAGAACCAAAGGCAGCGGCAGAAAAACGTAGTTGTTCAACGTGCATTGCAGTTGAAACGTGCGGGAAAGACGGTCGGATTCACCACGAGTCAGGCGACTGACGGCTTTGCCAACGACAAACCCTACGACGATGATCAAAAATGCCCCCAGGGGAATCGGCCACTGGGCAAGCAGCGTCGTCAAGGTGTACTTTTGGACCAGCGAGGTGAAGATCGCCACGGGATAGATGATGTAGGTGACCAGAAAGGAGAGCCTTTTGGTGCTGTGGTCGTCCAGGAAGTCCAGTTTTCTGGCGATTGTCCCTGCTGCGAGCATCAGGCAAATTGCGACGAGACGAATAAGGATCAGAGAATAATCTTGTAGGAATTCCATGGTTTTGTGTTATTCCATCGGCATGACGATGATTTCGTCTGGATCTGCGGTGATTTGGAACGTTTTGTCTTTCCAGTGGAGCGTTGCCTGTTGGGGCGTGGCTTGATTGCTGGCGAGAACGACCGCGATTGTTCCGTCCGGAGCCTGGAAGGCATTGTGGAAGATCGTCGGTACTTCGACGCCTCTGTCGGTTGTTGAGTCGCAAATCAGTTTCGGCGGCCTGAGCAGTTTTCCGTGTTGCAGCCACTTGTTGTGGTCCTTGTATGCCTTGACCCAATTTTTTGCGAAGGCGTAGTATTGGTCGTTGGTGGGGAGTAGGGCTTGTTCCCAGGAGCCGTCTGGCTTTGAGACTTCGAGGGTGACATTGTCGACGAGCACGTCGCATTCTCCTTCGACGTGTATCATGATTCTGATGAAGTCCGCATGAATTGTCGGTTCGACGATTCCTTGTATCAATTGCCAATCCGAAGGTTCTTCCGGGAATGAAAGGTAGCAATTATTGCCTTCCCTTTTCAAGTCGCTTGTAAAAGGTGCTGCGTTGATTGCCGCTTTTTGGGTGAGCTTCTTTGTTTTCAGCCATGCTGAGATTCTGTATTTTGCCCCGTTTTTGATCAGTCCCTTGTCAACGCTGCAATTTCGTGAGACCTGCACGGTTTCGCCTGGCTTGTTGACGAGTCTCAGGGATCGTTTGCCGGATTGTGCATCTGTACTGCATGATTCGGCATGGCCGTTCCAGACTTGGTTTCTGTAGCCTCCTACCTTTCCCCATTTTACCGGGAAGCCATTTGTATCCAGGTCTTCGAAGTCGCCGCCTGAAAGCAAGATGGGATCGGCATCTGCCATCCTTGGCACAAAATGCGGGATTTGTCCATCGGCAGCGCAGTATGCGTACCAGAATCTATTCGATGTCCTGGGATTGCTTTGGAAGCAAGGCAGGAATTCATGGTAAACGTAGTTGAATGGGGACGTCCACGGCTGCGCAGGCTGGCAGTTCCTGTAGTCCATGATACCGACCAGGTGGTTGAAGGATTCGTTGGGTTCCTCGACGGCTAGGACGGGTTCCGGCACGACTTCCTTCATCGTCTGGTACATGGTCTTGAGTTGCGTGGTGAAGGCATCGACCATCCATTGCCCGTAGCCTTTCGGATGTCCATGGTGAGTCGCATAGCAAGGCGGGAATGCGCCTCCGACGACTTGGTCAACCTGGATCATGTCGCACCCCAGCTCAGCCAACGGTCTGCAGATATCGTTGTTCCACCAGTTGATTGTCCAAGGATCTCCCGGGCACATTGCGGTGCATTCGCCTTTTTTGAGCCATCCTGGGTTTCTGATGTACATTTTTCCTTCTGGATTGACGATCGCATGTGGTTTGAAAGCCTCGAATCGTTCCCTGTCGTCAAAGGCGAATGTCCCATCTCCTTTTTGGTTGTACGTCAAGGTCCAATGGTACCCTGAAGGCCATGGGAAGGGATGTGCATTGTTTTTGTGCAGGAAATCCGTGATTTCCTTGAAGGTTTCGTTGTTCGGGAAGACCGGGAAATAATCTGGCGTAATCCAGGAGTCGATTTTTTCCCAGCCCCACATGGCGGCGATCAGGTGTGTCTTGGGGAAATCCTTGTTCCAGACTTTCTCGACCCAGTTTTGAATTGAATTTTTTTCAGCGAACCAGCTTCTGTGGAATCTGACCATTCCCGGGCCGTCTTTGAGCCATTGCGGTACGTCCTTGCGATTGATGAAGGCCGTCTGGCACCATTCTTGTTTGAGCGCCCATTGCTTGTAGATATCAGCAGCATCTTGCCAGATTGCCTTGTCTGCGCCTTGTGGCGCCTTGAAGGTGGTCGTGACGATGTCGAAAGGAAGCTTGAAGTTTTTTTCCGTGTAGGTGAGGGTGCTCCATTGCCATCTGATTGCGTCCTTGAGCTTGACGCAAGCGAGTGTTTTCGGATGGCATTTTGGGTCTTGGGCGGCAAGGTAGAGTCCGTTTTTGGCTGATGTTTGGCTTGCGAACTGGAGTGCGAGGGAGCCTGGCTGCCTGGCGGCAATATGCCGGTTCTCCTGCATTTTCGATGGAATCAAGGCTCCGCCCTTGGTTGAACCCATAACGCATTGGTCATTGTCCGGCTCGAAGATTTTGGTATGGATTCTTGGGTAGTCAAGGATTGTCAGGACGAGGTTGTCCGGGATTTCCACCTGGACATTCCATGCGATCATGTCCCCTTGCGGCTTGATGGTGCAGGTGACCTTGAA
>Ga0123334_1000861_pt1 | contig 40622 bp, 28 predicted proteins | sample BiotimSIPDNA_FD_89706 | JGI IMG/M metagenome (GOLD analysis project Ga0123334, IMG submission 89706) | Anaerobic biogas reactor microbial communites from Washington, USA - Biogas_R1 time_0 SIP DNA | ecosystem: Engineered > Bioreactor > Anaerobic > Unclassified | place: Washington, USA...
ATAGCCTCCATTGTTCATGCAACTTTCCCAGGCTCGCCTGGGCAAAACACCAAAAACCGGCAATTTCGCAGATAGCAAATATAACTCGTGCTTGCTGTTTTTTTAACCACCCGCCGATTTTTTCAGTTTTTCTCTGTCCTTTGCCAGCAGTCGGTTTGAAAAACCAGCGCGACCGGGCTATTTTTATCAGCAAGCCAGACCTCAAAAAACGTCGGTTCGCCCACTATTTGCCGCTTGTCGGCTTTTTCGACCCTTCCCAGCCCTTACGAAATCCGCTGCTGACGGCGCCGTCTCTGAATTCCGCATCTTATGAACCTTCATGACCTCATCAAAAGCCTGGTGCGCCAGGAAAGCTGGGACATGGGCTTGCGCCTATATCATGAAGGCGCGGTGTTGGACGCCCAATGTTCGCCGCGTTCCATCCAGGCCAGGGTCGCCAATGAGTCCTACAGCTTCGAGCGAGTCACCCTGAGCGTCCGCAGCAACCGGCTCAATTGCCGCTGCTCTTGCAGGCCGGTCATTCCCTATTGCCAGCATGTCGTCGCCGTCATGCTCTATGCTGCCCAGGAAACGCCGGACATTCTCGACGTGTTGTTTACGCAGTCCCAGGCTGCTTCGGCGACGCAGGACCGCCCTGAGGCTCCTCTGCCGCCGCCTTCGATCAGTTCACTGACTATGGACGCCCTGCGCGACTACCTCCGCCCGCCGATTCGGGAAGCCCAGCTGCAACTGATCGCGCCCAGTCCGCTCCCAGAGCTGACCACCCCCAGCCAGACCATCGCCTTGACCGCCAAAATCGTTTTCCAAGGCAGCGACTTCGCGCAAGGGAACATCCGGCGGCTGATCGAATCCGGCCACGCCGCTGCGGACATGCGCCTGGCCGACTTTGACCCCCAGGCGCAGCAGGTGATGCAGTTTCTGCACCAGTATGCCGACTTCGGCTCGCGCCACATCATCCTCTCCAGCGCCGTTGCCGCCGACCTCTTCCACTGCCTGCGCGGCTCCAGCATTCTGTCCTCGGCGGAGGGCATCATCCAAATCCACCTGTCCCCGCTCCAAATTCAGTTCAACGTCACCCCTCAGGACCAGGCCGCCACTGTCATCCCCCGCATCATTGTTCCAAACCGCGGCGCCCTCAGCCAGGAAAAGCTGTCCTTCATCGCTGGCAAGGCCGGATTCTGGGTCGGCAAAGAGCTTGAATTCTGGTGGTTTCCCGGCATTCTTCCTTTCAACTGGCTGCGGCTTTTCCTGCAAGGGCAGCCTTTGACCTTATCTGACGACGAGCTGGCGCGGCTGACCGAGCTGTGCGAAAGCAGGCGTTTCCCGGGCAAAGTAGTCCTCTCCCGCGCCGCCGGCAAAATCGACTTTGAAACTGGCCGCGTCCGGCCTGTCCTCACCCTTGACTGGGGAGCGGACGGGCTTCTCGGCGACTTGCAGTTTGACTATGGCGGCAAGCGCGTCGAAGTCGAGGGTGAATTGACCATCTGGGCGGGCGGGCGATTTGTCAAGCGCAACACTGCCAAGGAAAACGACGCCCAGAACCTGCTTCTTGACGTCGGTTTTGCCCGCACCGAAGACACTTGGCGGCGTCTTCGCTTAGAAGACAAGCAGGCCATCTGGGCTTTCATACAGGAGATTTCGCCCAAGCTCACTCCGGAATGGATCATTTTCTGGACTCCTCAGGTGCGCGTCAACATGGCGGCCAGCACGGAGGCTCGGCTGGCCCTGAGCGCCGGCGGTGAGGGCAATGCCTGGTTTGAGACCACCTGCGACCTGAAGGCAGCTGATGGCACGCCCATTCCGTTTGAACGGGCGGTTAAGGCCATCTCCAACGGCGAGGAACACGTCCGCCTGGCTTCGGGTGCCATCGTCAAGCTGCCTCCTGATGTCCTCAACGTCCTCAACGTCCTCGCTTCCCGCGCCCAGGCTCGCTCGGACAACCGCTATCAATTCAGCCGTTGCCACGCCGTGGCCATGGTGGAGACCATTGCGCCGTACTGGTCAGGTCCCCGGCCCAGCTGGCATTCCCTGCGCGACCGGCTCCTGCATCCGGAAACAGAGCCGGAACGGCCGCTGCCCGACGGGCTCGGGCGCATCATCCGCGACTACCAGCGCGAGGGCATCCGCTGGCTGGTGGTTCTGGAGACCTGCGGCTTCCACGGCATCCTGGCCGATGAAATGGGCCTGGGCAAGACCCTCCAGGCGCTGGCGGTCATCGCATCGCGGAAAGCCAACCGCCTGACTAGCAAGCCGTCCATCATCATCTGCCCGACCAGCCTGCTCGAAAACTGGCGCCAGGAGGCGAATCGCTTCACCCCCAGCCTGCGCGTGGCCGTCATCTCCGGCAGTGGGCGGACGCATGACTTCGCCACTATTCCCGAGTTCGACTTGGCCGTCACCTCGTACGCCCTGCTCCGCCGGGACAGCGTCGACTACGAAGACATCCATTTCGACTATGTGGTCTTGGACGAGGCGCAGCACATCAAGAACCCCCGCACTGCCAACGCCCAGGCTTGCAAAGAGTTAAAGGCCGACCACCGGCTTGTGCTCACTGGCACGCCGATCGAGAATTCCCTTTCTGAAATCTGGTCGCTGTTCGACTTTTTGCAGCCGGGCTATCTTGGTCCCCAGCGCGAATTTCGGCAGACATACGAAAACAAGCGCGACCAGGCGCGTCGCCCGCAACTGACCGCCCAGCTTGCCAGCCTGATCCGCCCCTTCATTCTACGGCGGACCAAGGCCGAGGTCTGCGCCGAACTTCCTCCCAAGCTGGAGCAGACCCTCTACTGCGAGCTTGGCGATGAGCAGCGGCGGTTGTACGACGCCATTCTCCTGGCCAGCCGGCACTTGCTCGAAAAGGCCCGCAGCTGCGGCTGGCACGAGCACCGCATGGAAATCCTCGCCATGCTCCTGCGCCTCCGCCAAGTATGCTGCCACCCCGGACTGCTCCCCCCGGAGCTGCGCCCCGACTATCCCGACCCCATGCCGTCTGTCAAGCTCGACCTGGCCCGAGAAGTCATCTTGCAGGCCATTGACAGCGGCCACCGCCTCCTTCTCTTCAGCCAATTCACCTCCGTGCTCGACCTCTTCCCAGACTGGCTGAAAAAGACCCGCATTCCCTTCGAGCGCATTGACGGCAGCACCGGCGACCGCCAACGCCGGGTGGACAAATTCAACGGCGACGCATCCATCCCAGTCCTCCTACTCAGCTTGAAGGCCGGCGGCGTTGGCCTCAACCTGACTGGTGCCGACACTGTCATCCACTATGACCAATGGTGGAATCCCATGATCGAGGACCAGGCCACTGACAGAACCCACCGCATCGGCCAGACCAGGACGGTCACTGCCATCAAGCTCGTCGTCAAAAACACCATTGAAGAAAAAATTCTCCGTCTCCAGGACGCTAAGCGCGACCTTTTCAACACTCTCTTGGCCGACTCTCCTGCCAGCCTTGGCGACATCACCCTCGAAGACGTCGAATTCCTTCTTTCCGTCAATGCCTGAACTATCGTCCAAACGTTTCAAGCCACAGCACCACGAACAGAAACAGGAGCCAGCATGTCATCCCATCCAGCAATCCATGCCCGCCACGGCGTCATCTGCGCCATGCCTTTGGAACGTTTCGGTTATTTTGGCTGGCCCAGCGTCGCCCGCCAGCAGGACGGCACCCTGGTCGCTGCTGCCTCTGGCCTGCGCTTCCAGCACGTCTGCCCCTGGGGCAAAAGCGTCCTCTGCACCAGTCGCGACGATGGCCAGACCTGGTCGGCGCCAATCGTCGTCAACAACACGCCTATGGATGACCGTGACACCGGCATCATCAGCCTGGGTGGACAACGCCTGGCCTTGACCTGGTTCACCTCTGACACCAACATGTATCGCGACAGCCTGCGCAGGTACTGGAACGCGGATGACATGCGCATAGCCGACACCATCATGGACTCCTGGACCACGCCCATGCGCCAAAGATGGTGCGGCTCCTGGATCAGGATCAGCGAAGACGGCGAATACTGGGGCGAATTCCTCCGCGCCCCGGTCAATACGCCGCATGGCTTCATCGTCCTGGCAGACGGTTCCTGGCTGTACTTAGGCAAGCGCTGGGACATCGGCGAGGACGGCACCATGCGTTCCCACGGCGCGCCAATCATGGCCGCCCGCTCCAACGACGAAGGCAAATCCTGGACGTTGCTGGGGCAAGTGCCGCTCGCCCAGGGGCTCCTCGATAACGACACCCACGAGCCGCATGTCGTCGAATTGGCGGACGGCACCCTGCTCGGCTTCCTTCGTCACCACAAGCCATTCCAGATTCTCACCACGAAATCGACGGACGGCGGCCTCACCTGGTCGACGGCTCAGCCTAACAACATCCTCGGTTCGCCGCCGCATGCTCTCCGGCACTCGTCCGGCGCGATTGTCTGCGTCTACGGCTACCGCCTGGCGCCCTACGGCCAGCGCGCCATGATCAGCCGTGACCATGGCATGACCTGGCAGCACGACATCATTCTGCGCGACGACGGTCCTGACAACGACCTCGGCTATCCGGCTTCGGTCGAGCTGCCCGGGGGCGACCTTCTGACCGTCTACTACCAGAAGCTCAACCGCGGCGAGAAATGCTCCCTGCTCTACACCCGCTGGCAGCTGCCTTCCTGACGCGCCGCGCCTTCCACCCTCAACCCCCCTACGGACATCATGCCCACTTCAGGACAAATCACCACCGCCACCATCACCGACATCGCTTTTGGCGGCGACGGCGTCGCCCGGCTTAACGACGGCGCTGTCGCCTTTATTCCGTTCACTGCTGTCGGCGACGTCGCGGAAGTCGAAATCACCTCGCAGCAGAAGAGCTTTTACCGTGCGGAGCTGCGCCGCCTGCTCACGCCTGGGCCGGGGCGCGCCACGCCGGTCTGCCCCCATTACGGCGTCTGCGGCGGCTGTGTTTATCAGCATCTTGACTACCCGACCGAATGCGCCGTCAAGCAGAATCAGCTGCTTGACGTGATGGCCCGTCTCGGCAAAATGGCGTCGTTCCCGGCGCCGTCTCCGGCCGTGCCTTCTCCTGTCGAATACGGCTACCGCAACAAGCTCCGGCTGGCGCCGACTGTTCCGGTCCGCGACGAGCGGGGCGTCCGGCTCGACTATGGCTATTGTCAGCGCGACAACAAGACGTTCCTCCAGGTACGCAACTGCCCGTTGGCCATGCCCTGCCTCAACGACCTTCTGCCCCAGGCCACTCGCAGCTCCTGGGCGCGTCAGAACGCAAAGCGGCAAAAGCCGTCCAACCTCACTTTGCGGGTTCCCGCCAATGGCGATCCCACCTTCTACTTTGGCCATGCTCCGCCCAGCATTCCTTGGCTGCGGGAGACTATTTTAGGCGAAGAGGTCAGAGTCCCGCTTGACAGTTTCTGGCAGGTCAATCCTCTGGTCGCCGACCAGGTGTTTGGCACGGTCGCTAGTTGGTTCCGGCAAACCGGCGCCCGTTCGCTGATTGACGTTTATGGTGGCATTGGCGCCTTTTCCCTGGCCATTGGCAAGGATGCCCAGTTCCGCGTGGTGATCGAAAACGACCGGCTCGCAATCGAGGCCGCCAAGTACAATCACGCCCAAAAAGAGCTGAAAGCGCAAATCATCTACGGCAATGCGGAAACCATCCTGCCCAAAGTCCTCACTAAAATCACTCCTGCGGAAACAACGCTGGTCTTGGATCCGCCGCGCACCGGCTGCCTGCCCAAAGTCATTGCCGCCATCCGCAACACTAGGCCGGCGCACGTGGTCTATGTCTCCTGCAATCCAGCCACCCTGGCCAGGGACCTCCAGGCACTCTGCCAGGACGGCCTCTATCGCCCTATTCAGTCCGCCTGGTTTGACATGTTCCCCCAAACGCCGCATTTTGAAACTGCCGTCCTCTTGCAAAAGGAACCAACGCCATGATGCAACCGTCAATGTGGACCAGCTACCTGATTCAGATGTACCCGCTGGAAATGGCCAGAACCCTCGTTCGGCATGGCTGGAAAACTTGTGAATTGAGCGACGAACACGGCCATGACCTGCTCAAAATGGGCCCGCCTGATAAAGTCGGCGCCGCCTTCAAAACCTTGGCTGCTGACATCGGCATCTCCTTTCCCCAAGGCCATTTCTACTTGTGCAACAAAGGCTTTCGCCCCGAAGACCTGGAAGGCCGCCAGGGTGCTGACATCGCCCCCCGCGACGACGCTGCTTTCGAGGCTGCCATGGACGACATGAAACGCTGGGTCGAGCTGTTCGCGGCCCTGGGCGTCAAGGCCGGCGTCCTCCACTGCGGCGGACACACGATGCTGAAGGAAAACGCGCCCTACGAGCAAGTCTTTGAGCGCCGTTGCCAGGCTGTCGCCGCCGTCGCTGACTTTGCCGCCGGGACTGACGTCACCATCTGCCTGGAAAACCTCACGGCCACTGGCACCCGGACTTGCGACGACCTTCTCACGCTCATCGCCGCAGTCAACCGCCCTAATGTCGCCATCTGCCTGGACACTGGCCATGCCAACATCTGCCAAGTCGACGTGCCAGATTTCATTCGCCAGGCCGGCAGCCACCTCAAGGCCCTGCACATTGCCGACAACCTCGGCCAGAGGGACGACCATATCCTGCCCTGGGGCAAAGGAACAGTCCCCTGGCCTAAAGTCATGGCAGCCCTCAAAGACATCAACTATTGCGGCCTGTTCAACTTCGAAGTGCCCGGCGAATCGCATTGCCCCATGCCCATCAAGCTGGCCAAGCTCGACTATGCCCGCATCCTGGCAGACGACATGATCACAATGGCTCAATAGCCTCTCGCCGCGCCGCCCAGGCATCTTATTCAAAAGAAAGCAGGACAACGCCATGCCTTCGGAACTTCTCTTCGCGTCTTTTGCCACCAGCAACCTGGAACCCAAGAACAGCTTTGGCGCCAAGTGGCAACGTCTCTTGGAATGCCTTGACCTCAAGGCGCTTGCTGCTGACAAGCGTATCGCCGTCAAAATGCATCTTGGCGGCGGCGTTGGCTTTTCCACCATCCACCCCTACCTCGTCCGGCAGTTGGTGGCGGCTCTCCAGCGGGCTGGTGCCAAGGAGGTCTTTGTCTGCGATGGCCCCAATGCTGTCCGCAAGGCCGCCGAGCGCGGCTACACGGCCGAGACCATCGGATGCCAGCTGGTGCCGGTCGCCGGGACGGCTGACAAGTACTTTTACACCAAGGCCATTGAGCCGGCCTATTTGTCCTTGAGCGAAGTCGAACTGGCCGGCGAAATCGTCGACGCCGATGTTCTGGTTGACTTCTCCCACATCAAGGGGCACGGCTGCTGCGGTTTCGGCGGTGCTTCCAAGAACCTCTCCATGGGCGCCGTCGTCGGCTCGACCCGCCGCAAACTGCATGCTCTGGAAGGCGGCCTGGTGTGGGACGCTGAGCGCTGTTCTCATTGTGGCTCCTGCGTCGAGCATTGCCCCAACCACGCGCTTTCGTTTGATGAGGACGGCGTTTTTGACGTCAACTACCACACCTGCAAATTCTGCCAGCACTGCATCCTCATCTGTCCGGCCAAGGCTATCACCATGTCTGGCAGCGGCTATGTCGCGTTCCAGGAAGGCATGGCCCGCACCACGGCGGAAGTCCTGAAGACCTTTGCCCCAGGCAACACGCTGTTCATCAGCCTGATTCAAAATGTGACGATTTTCTGCGACTGCTGGGGCATGACCACGCCGTCGCTCGTCCCTGATGTCGGGCTCCTCGCTGGGCAGGACATCGTCGCCATTGAAAAGGCCGCGCTGGACTTAGTCCGCGCCGAAGACCTGATTCCCGGCAGCCTGCCGCCAGGCTTCACCCTCACTGGCAAAGGGCATCTGTTCGAGCAAATCCACGGCAAAGACCCGTATGTCATCGTCGAGGCTCTGTCCAGGCTTGGTTGCGGGGTTCCCGACTATGTTCTCAAAACCGTGGAATGACAGCGGCGAACCAGCATAAAATACGGCTTGGGCGACAATTTTTTCCTATTTGCGCGTTCATTGTTAAGGAAGTGCCGCCTGCTTGGGGACTTGCTCAGGGGCGGCGGTCAGGCTAAGCTGTCCGAGATGACTTTTCCCAGGAGCAAACCGCCATGCTTACCCGCAATCTGCTTATCGCCTCGCTCATCCTCAACGTCGCCTTAGCGGCAGCAGCCATGTTTTTTCACCTTGACAACAGCAGCCTGCAAGAGCAGCGCCAGGCTTTGAGTGCTGCGCGGGATCAGGCTATCGCCGAGACCAAGACCTTGGAGCTGAATGCCCAGGCTCTGCAGAAAAAGCTGAACGCCGCCCTGGCCCAGGCTGCCGCATTGCCGGAAGATGAGTCCAAGGAGCGGCTGCTCAAAGACATTGCCATGAAAGACGAGATGATCGCCGCCCTCCGCAAGGAGTTGGACAACAGCAGCCAGACCCGCCAGGATCAGAACCAGGGTCAACGCCCGGAACGACGCCAGCGTGACGCGCCCCAAGAGTCCATTGAGGACCGCATTGAACGCATGCGCACCGAAAACCCGGAACGCTATGAGCAGATGATGACCAGGCGCCGCGAGATGGAGGAACGCATCGCTAAAAGGGATGACTTCCTCAATGCCATTGACGTCTCTAAACTCCCCGCAGCCAAGCGCCAGGCCGTCACCGAATACCGGGAATTGCTGCAGGCCAACCAGGAATTGATGCAGAGCGCCATGCAAGGCGACCGCGAAAGCGGCCGGGAAATGTGGGAAAACCAACGCGCCATCAATGACCTGTCTGCGGAAGTCAGGACCATCCTGCTGGAGCAGTACGGCAAATCCATCGGCGCTGGCGGTGCGCAGCTCGCCGACCAGGTCAACCAAATCCTTGACGCCACCTCTGCAGGCTTCGGCGGAGGCGGGAACTTTAGAGGCGGCTTTGGTCAAGGCCGACGGCGCTGACCCGGGATAGCGGCGCGTCAGCTCAGGCTTTGATCAGGATGTCAAAAATCGGCAAGTTAATGCCAGCGCGGATGAGCAGCGTGATGATAGTGACCAGGACGGCTGCGATCAGCACTCCGACGACGTTGGCCAGCATGAATTGGCGCCGTTCCATGCCGAGTGCAAAGGCGCCTGCTGCTCCGGTATAGGCTCCGGTCAGCGGCAGCGGGATGCCGATGAAAATCGCCAATCCAATGGCGCCATACTTGTCCACCTGCGGCTTTAATTTAGCGCGCGCCCGTTCGATGTAGCGCATGACCAGGCGTTCAAACCAGGGCATCAGGCGCAGGAGCTTCAAGACAGGGTCCAGCAGCCAGAACACGCCCCAGCCGAGCAGGATATTGGCGACCGTGCATGTCACCACCACTGCTGGCCACGCCATCGGCTCCGCCAGCCATTTGCCCCCCAGGATGCCGACTGGGATGGAGGCCCGCAGCTCCAGGCCGGGGATCAGCGTCACCAAAAACAGCACCACCATCGACTTCAACATCACGCCTGTCCTTTCCAGATTGCCCAACAGCACGGTCGAATTCGGGAACGCTTGGTCACTCGGCTGCGGCGGCTGCCAGCAGTTGCGGCCAGGTCATGGTTGGAATGCCCTCGGGAATGACATCCGGCAACAGATTGCCCGGATTGACCATCAGCACGGCCGGGAAGCCTCCCCTCGCCGCTGCCTCCAGCCCTAGGCCGGTATCCTCAAAAACCAGGCATTCCGAGGGCGGCACGCCCAATTCCGAACTCAAGGCCAGGAACATCTCCGGGTCGGGCTTGCGCTCCTTGACGTCCTCAACCGTCTTGATCTTGTCCATGAGGTCGAACAAACCAATCAGGCGGAGGGCATAGTGGACAAAGTCACGCGGGGAATTGCTCGCCACCCCCAGCTTCATCCGTCCATAATGTCGGCGGACGAATTCGCAGGCGCCAGGGAAAGGTCGCGCTTCGAAAGACTTCATCACGCATTCGCCCTTGCGCCGGGACACATCCTGGGGCGTGATATGCGTATAGCCCATCTTGCGGATGATCTTATTGGCCAGCCAGCCGCTGGTGTTGCCGATATAGTCATGCCGATCCTCCTCGGTCAGCTCATAGCCGGCCAGCTCCCGGATGGCCTGGGCAAAAGCGGCCGTATGCTGGGACTCCGAGCTGACTAAGGTGTTATCCAAGTCAAAGATGAAAAGACGATAAGATTTCAGATTCATGCCATGTCCAAGGGGTGAAAAACTGCTTCTCGCCGCGACAGCGCTCCTGCCGCCGCGCACTGTCCATTGACCAATGCAGCAATGACTTTCCAGCGGCAGCCGAAAGCGCATGCTTAATCTAATCCTTCAATCCCTTTTTGTCCCTTGCGCAGCTTGCATTTTCTCAGCAAGTCATCCATATTCTTAGAATAGGCTATTTGCCTTTTCGTAGTTAGGCCATAGAATAATAACAGTTTCCTAAAGCATCGCCCTGCTCAATCACCCCATCTTGCTGAATTTTGGACTGACTGCACCACTATGAAGCATCTATTTTCCATTGTTTTCACCGCATTTCTCTGGCTCGGAGTTCTGGTCTCGGCTGCACCGCTCTCGGAACAGACCCTATTGGAGGCGGCTTCGGCCTGGCTGAAACAAAATGCTCTATTCCAGCAATTCGCACCTGGCGCTGCCCCGTCTGCCGTCACCGCCTTGGGCGAGGCCACGCTGGCCGTCGTCCACCTGCATCCATGCGGCTATGTAGTCATGAGTACGGACGACGCCCTCCCCCCGGTCGTGGCCTTCTCCGAAGCCGCCTCTATGCCCGATGACCTCACTACAGGCTCACCGCTGGCCGACCTGCTCAAAGCCCAAAGCCTGCGCTTTGCAGCCCTCCTTGCACAACCGCAAACCAGGGGTTCTGAAGATTATTTCGCCCGGAATCGCAGCCAATGGGGTCGACTCCGCGGCACAGGCCAGACCCGCGCCGTTCCGCTTGAGCCTGATCCTTCGACCATCATCCAGCCACCGCTGCTCTCCACGCTCTGGGGGCAGAATGAACCCTACAACCACTACCTGCCGACCAGCGACAACTCGACCTATATCCGCACTGTCGCCGGTTGCATTCCCACGGCCATCGCCCAAATCATGAAATATCATCACTGGCCTCCACGCGGCCAGGGGCGCCAAAGCCACACTGACAGCAGTTGGGGAATTCACGCCACCCTCGCCGCCAACCTGGCCTTGCCCTTTGCCTGGGACGTCATGCAGGACGCCTACGGCGGCGGCGACCCGCTCGCGCCCGCCAACCTGGCCATAGCCAGAACCTGCCTGGCCCTGGGCGTCCTATTCAAGTCGGATTATGAAATCGAGGGCACAGCGACCTTTGGCAGCGAGGTGCCGCCGGCGTTTGCCAACCACTTGTTCTTCCAATCTGGCGAATACAAGAGGTCGGACATTTCTCCTCATGACTCCAACTACATTTCCCAGGCCGCCCTCTTTGCCAACATCCGGAGTGACATTCTGGCGCGGCGTCCGGTCTATGTCGGTTTCAGCAGCAAGCCCAACGTAAGCGGCCATGGCTTTGTCGTTGACGGCCTACTGACAGACTCTGGCGTCGACTATTATCATTTCAACTATGGCTGGGACGGCCGTCACAACGGCTGGTACCGCTTGAATGACGGTCATGAAGACACGGTTATCGACGAGGGGATCACCAACATCCAGCCGCAATTCATGCCTCAATTCAACGAGACTGCCTACGAGCAGGGTCCCAATTTCACCCTCGCCTGGCAATTTCCTCAATACCACGCTGCCGCCGTGACCGCCTTCCGGCTGCAAGCGACCAGAAACGGCCATACCGACACCCTCGCCAGCAACATCCCGCCTGACGCCCGCTCATGGGACCTCGCCAACCAGCCTGTCGGCGAAGTGACATACTCCCTCGCCGCCCAAAAAGGCGGTGCCTGGCAACCTGCCGCCACGATGATGATCGCCGTCACACCGGCGCCGGCAGAACTCCAGATGGCCATCCTTACGCCGGTCGTGACTGGGTTCAACACTGACCCGTTCGTCGTTGACATCAACGTTTCCGACCGGCCCGGACTGGCCTTGAGCGCTGACACCAGCCGGCCTGACCTCTTCCCTGCCGCGAATCTCAGATTCTCCGGCCAAGGTTCGAACCGGACCCTGACCCTGACCCCGGCGATGACCACCCGCGCCGGCAACGTCCTAGTCTGGATCACCGCCACCGTGGGAAAAGCGCAAGTAACAGCGACTGCCGACCTGCTCGTAAATTTTCCGAAAACGCCCGTGGTCGGCGCGGGCGAGGCCGTCAATTGCCCCGGGCAGGAATTCTTCACCGATGGCCATGTCTACTGGCGCGTGCAGACCGAGACCGCCTTTTCGCCGCCGTCTGCGCTCCAGGGCGGCGGGTTAGACGATGACGAGTACCCGCTTCTCTACAAGAATGAGTTCTCCCGCCTCTACACATACGTCACCGGCCCCTGCGTCGTAGCCTTCCAATGGAAAGTCTCTTCCCAGCCGCAAACAGAGAAGTATCCGGACGCCGACTATCTGATCTTCGCCGTCAATGACGTTGAAATCGACCGCATCTCCGGCTACCGCAATTGGAAAAATTATACCATCGTCATCCCCGAGCCAGGGACACACACTATTTCCTGGACCTATCTGCGGGGAGACGGCATCGTGTATATGTATGACGACAGCGGCTGGATTGACGATTTTTCCTGCGTTCCGCTCTATCCTGTCAACGTCTCCAGAGGGAACGCTTCCAGCGAGCATCACGAGTTGGCCGCCTCCATTCTCGCCGCCGACGGGGACACCGTGAACCTGATTGCCCAGCCTACCCAGAACGGCGAGCGCTTCCGCTACTGGAAAACCGAGCCAGCCGTCAACCTGGCGGACGCAGCGAGCGTTGAAACGACCTTCATCATGCCGGCGACTGCGGTCACGGTGACTGCAATCTTCAAGGCCGATGTTGAAATTCCCCTCATTCCCGGCTGGAACTTAGTCGGGCTGCCAGTCACCTTAGAGGCTATTGACGCCCTCCCCCTGGCTGGCTTGCCCGTCTATGCCTGCCGGCTCGCCGCTGGCCAAGCGCACTATGCCAGGGCCACGACCTTTGCCGGCGGGCAGGCGTACTGGATCTTCCATGACGGCGCCAATGCCTTCACCCTGGCGCTGAGCGGCCAGATGACCCCAGCCGAGCTTCCGACCGAACCAGGCTGGCACCTGGTAGCGCCGACTATAGCCACGCCTATCCCCGACCATGCCAGAGCCTGGAAATGGAACGGCAAGAGGTATAAAACCGTTGCCGGCGGCGTCATCACCCCGCCCGAGGCCTACTGGCTGTACATCTATCCGTGACATCGGCAAACAAAAAACGGCATGAACAGCTGGGGAAATCCCATGCCATTCATGCCGTTGCGGCAAAAAGCGCTATGCGCTGCTGGCCTTGACGTTGTTCACGCCCAGGCTGGCGGGGAAGCGCACATCGAACCTTCCGCTTTTACTTCTGCTTCTTGCATTCCTCCACCAGCTTCATCAGGCGGCGTCCGTATTCGACGTAGTTGTCAAACATCGCCTTAGGGTCGGCCTTGACTGAGGCGTCGTGGAAAATGACCTGCATGTGCGGCTCAATGGAGATGCCGCCGTCATAGCCGCGGGCAAACAAGTCGGTCAGAATCCTTCGGACATCGCCGTTGCCCTCGCCCGGCCAGGTGCAGACCAAGTCCTTCTTGACCGGATCAAAGTGGCCGTCCTTGATGTGGATGTAGGCCACATGGTCGCGGACATTGCTGTAGAATTCCCAGCTTGACTGCTTAGGATACGGCTTTGGCTTGGAGCGGTCGTCAGACCCAATCGGGTTGCCGGTGTCAAACACCAGCTTCAAGCCCGGGACATTGTCCAGCATTTTCAGGGTGAATGGCCAGCCCATGCCGCCATAGTTCATGCAGTTCTCGTGAACCGGCTGCATGCCTTGGTCGAGGAACATCTTGGTCAGCTCACGCAAGCGGCGGAAACGCTCTTCTTCCATCTGGTCATTGGGTTCGCGGTCGTCCAGGCGGGCGAAGCTCATCACTCGAACCAGCTTGGTTCCCAGGCGCTTCATCCGCGGAATGGCGCGATTGATCTCTTCCAAGGACGAGTCAAACGGCTCTGTAATCTTCTTGCCCCAGTTCGCAATCGTCGAGCCAAAGCAATTGACTTTGACCCCGGCTGCTTCCAATTCGTCAACGACCTGCTCGAAACGCTCTTCCGGCAAGTTATGGATGTTCACGCCGTCGATTGCACGCGCCTCAATGTTCGTCCAGCCCAAAGTCTTTGTCGCCTTGATTTGATTGGTCAAATCCTTGGCGGCTTCATCCGCAAATCCGGTAAAATACATGCTTTTCTCCTTCGCTAATGATGAGATGACTCCCACTCATGGCTGACAGCCACGTAAAACGTCTAATGTAAACCATCTTCGCCGTTTCGGCAAGGGCGAAAACGCGATTCGCGGCCAACTCGCCTGAAAACAGGGCCGCGACACCTAGGGCCGCCCTGTCGGCGTCATTTCCGCACTGCCTTAATGATGGCGAATTCGCCGGCGGGCAGCTTGCCTGCCAGCGGTGTTTCTGCTTTATGTCCGGCTGGCAGCTGGACCTCGTAGGGCTTGGCGTTGCGGCTTGTATTCATCAGCACCACCAGCAGCGTTCCATCGGCTCCAGCCAGGACTTCGCGCTCGGCGTCACTCCATCCTGGGATGCTCACCTCAGCGCGTCGGCTCACGTCATGCGCGACAAAATACGGCCCATAGTCCTTCATGGCGCGGCTCACCCTGGCAACGCTCTGGAACGACCGCGAGTCCAGCGTGCTGTAGTGGTAAAGCAGGACGCCGCCGGTGGAATCGCTCACCCGGCGCATCAAATCGGCTGGCCGGAACCACGTCGGCGGCGTCCGTTTCTCGATTTCATACGGATTGGCAATGATGCCGAGCGTGAAAGGCATTCCGCCGATCGCCTCCCGGGTTGCCTCCAGGTTATCCACTGGCCGTCCATAGCCGCACATGGCGCGGTCAATCTTGTCACGCAGCAGGAACCAGTCGACTCCGTAATGACGTTTTGTGAAGTCGGAATGATAGCCGGTGTAGACGCTGAATTCGATCCCGGGCTGATGTCGGTGCAAGGCGTCGCGGAACTGTCCTGCAATCGCTGCCATGCGCTGGTTCATGAACGCTGTCCATTGCGGAGCGTACTGCTGCTGGATTTTCTCTGGGGTGACTTCAGCGTCTATTTCCGGGAAGGCGGCCTGGAAGCTGGCCAGGCAGCGCGCGCAGAAGCAGGCCAGCTCCGAGGTCGTCACTGGCGCCTCGTAATCCCAGTTGACGTGGCGCGGATGGCCATACTTCTCCAGGAATTCTGGAATCAGCGTGTCTTGCAGATGACTCATCCATTCCTGGTCTGTCGTCATCACCGTCGAACACACGGTCTTAGCTGCGGTCTTGCCATTTAGGCCGACTTTGCGGGCTTCGGGGTGCTTCTCCAGGTAAGCGGTCGGATTAAGGCACCAGACATCCAGAGAAATGAGAGCCAGGCGGTCGACGATGGTGCCGTCGCCGAAGTTCGCCTCATTCACCCCCATGCTCCGCAGCTGTTCTGCAAAGACCGGGTACAAGGTCTTATCGGTCATGGCATGCACCCATCCCATCCACATTTGCAGCAGCAGGGGCCGGTCTGGCTGCACCCCGTCCAAGGGCGGCAGCATCCGCACTGGGATTGCCTGCGGAATCTCGCAGATGCCGGCGGAGGGGCTGCCGGCATGGAAGTAAATCTGCGTCTCATCTTCGGCAAACGCCAGCGGCGCGCGGACCACGGCAGCCGCGCACTGCCAGCTGAGCCGGTTGCGATTGCCGGCAATGGCGTTCAAATACCGGACAGCATGGCGCACATACGGCCGTCCCCCGTACGTCACCGGCCCGACCACCTCGGTCTCCAGCTGCCAAATCTTGTAGTAGCCGGACGTGCCGACCAGCTCGAAGCCTTCTGGCAGGTCAAAATAGAACACATAGTCCTTCAGGGGAAAGCCCTCCACGCCCTGGGGAACCATGATGAACTGCTGAATCGACCCACGCGCAATGCTCACGCCTTCACGCCGCCATTCCGGCCAGACCCGGGAGTCGTCGACGAGAAGGACGCGGCGCCAGACCCGGTCCTCGCGCACCCAGTCATCGTCAACTGGCAACACATAATCGCCGCACCTGAAGGTACCGCTGACAGCGCCAGCCGCCCTGATCTCAATCCGGTTGACGCCGACATTGAGTGTCGCCCCAGAGTGCGCTGGCCGCCCATTCAAAAACACTTCGCCGCCGGTGACGTCATATTCGAGCAGGCGCGAACTGGCCGTCAAGGCATAAATCGGCGAAACCAGCAGATACTCGTTGAGTTCAGGTTGGGCGAGGCGCCATTGGAAGGTGAACCGCCCGGTGCGCGCTACCGTAAAATCAGCGCTGGTCGCGCTCATTCCCCAGGTGTACTGGCAGCGTTCATTCTCATACTGCATCCGCGTTTCATAATGCAGAGGCTGGCTGGCCCGATATGTGACCGCATTGCGCCCAGGGCCGAATTCCGGCAAAGTCATGCCATCGCAGCCAGGAACGACCTCTGCCAACCGCAAGTCAGCCAATTCAGCCAAAACATGAAACCCGACCTCGACAAGATTCCAACTGCTGACTTCAGAACGGCTTTTTTCAATCCGGCCAGCCCGGAACTTCCAGGCTTTCTTGCCGACGCCGCCCAGGGCTGAGAGCGGAATCGCCATTTCGACTGTCCAATAGCCGTCTTCGACTACGGTCGCGACCTTGGCGCCGGCATTCCAGCTGCGGTCGCGCGTTGACCAGATATCAGGCCCAGTCATGCGCGCGTCGGTGACATAGCCGCTTGGCGACACTGCCAGGTCATAGCAGACGTTCTGGCTGGCGTCGGGCTGCAGAATCAGAAGAACGCAATCCTGGTTCCAGATCGTCTCCAGGTCTGGGCCATCGACCGTGTCGCGGAATTCATGCCGGCGGTTGGCGGCTGGAATCAGGCAGGATTCCTGGCAATGGAAAAAGGCATAGAGGTAGGCGTCGTCCCACGCCAGGCGCACCGTAGTCTGCTCCTGAGCTGGGCGGCTTTCCTTGTTCAGCACGAATGGTCCGAGTGCCAGCGTTTCCTGCCAGCAGGCGTCATCGCCGCGCCCGTCTATTGTTGGCGGCGTCTTGGCTCGTCCTGCCGCGACCAGCCCCTGGGCATAAACTGGGGCTGCCGCCACCGCGTCTGGCGCGGCCAAGTCTGGCGACGTGCTGAACACGACTCGATCCAGCCACAAGCCGGCCTGCGCGTCACCGGCGACACGACACGCTGCCTGCGGGAACATCGCAGCTGCTGAGATGGGGCCGACCTTCACCCACTGCCAGTCCGCGCCTGGGGCGACGTCCGCCCTTCCCAGCACCTGCTGCTGTCCACGCCCTACGGCCACCTGCACTGCCGCCTCGGCGTCACGTCGCACGCGGCAATAAGCGTACAAGGGCCGGCTCGTCACCGGCGTCGGCATGAGTGCCAGCTGATAATGCCGACCGCCGCGGACTGCCTTGCCGCCTATCGCTCCCTCGACCTCGCCGAGCTGGCCATTGCTGCCGGGATAGTCTTCGGCTTCGAAAGCGACTGTCACGTCCGCATCTGGAAGCGCGATTGCGTCCTGGACGACAACGGTGGCGTCCTTCGCTTCAAAGACCGCTCCGTTGCTCTCAAGTGTATACAGGGAAATCGTGAAGGCCGGCGCTGTTTCAAAATAAGACACGGTCAATGTCTTCCAGGCTTGCGGGTCAAGCTCGGTTTCCCGGCTATAGGCCCATCCGGTTGAGCCATTCACGCCCAGTTGAACCCGGCCGGTGCCTCGGGCCTGGCACGAAACCTCATGCAGACGCCCGCTAACAACTTGGGAATATCGCCGCGTCACCCCATCCAAACGCTGGCTGGTCACTACGCGGACTTCGCCTGGACGCACCTCGGACAGCGTGGAGCGATACTCCTTCCACAAGCTCTCCGCCTGGGCCAAACTCGCCAGAAGGAGCATCGACAACACAAAACCTCTCCCTGCCATTGCGTTTTCTCCAGTGTTTGGAATTGCTTTTCAAGCTCGCTGGGAGGAATGCGCTCTTTCTCAGCGCACGGTACGGGGCACGCCCTTGCCCTGGGGCCATGTTAGACTGCGTTGCGAGCGCGAGCCGGGAGTCATACGTCGCCGACGTCCAGCATGCAGACCCTGGTGACTTCGGAAGCGGTCGTCAAGCCCTTGGCCACCTTCAGGTCGCCGTCCTCCTTCAAGGTCCGCATGCCGTGTTTGCGGGCGATCGCGGTCAGCGCCGTGCTGTCTTCCCGCGCATTGACGGCGTGGCGCAGCTCGTCATTCATGGTCATCAATTCAAAGATGGCAATTCGTCCGCGGTAGCCGCTGCCCAGGCAATTTCGGCAGCGCCGGCTCTCGTCTTCCGGCAGCCTGCCGCTGCCGCCGCAAACAGTGCAGATTCGCCGCACCAGGCGCTGCGACGCTACTCCGAGCAGAGACGACGAAATCAAGAAGCTCTCCACGCCCATCTCCAGCAGGCGGCTGAAGGCGCCGGCTGCGTCATTCGTATGCAAGGTACTCAACACCAGGTGTCCGGTCAAGGCCGCGTGAATCGCGATTTCGGCTGTCTCCCGGTCGCGGATTTCGCCGACTAGGATCACATCCGGGTCCTGGCGGACAATGGCTCGCAGGCCATTGGCGAAGGTCAGCCCGATTTGAGCGCGCACGTGAATCTGCGTCAATCCCTCCAGCTGATATTCCACCGGGTCCTCAATCGTGATGATCTTGCGGAATTCTGCATTCAGGATGTTCATGATGCAGTACAAGGTCGTCGTCTTGCCGCTTCCAGTCGGGCCGACCACGAGGATCATCCCGTGCGGCAAGCTGAACAGCCGTTCCAGGTCAGCCCTGGTGTCTGGCAGCAGTCCGACTTTGTCCAAGTCGAAAATCGCCGCGTCCTTTTGCAGCAGGCGCAAGACGATGCTCTCGCCATGCATGCACGGCACCGTGCTGACGCGCACGTCAATCGGGTTGAGTCCGGACGGCAGGTCGATGCGGCCGTCCTGGGGCAGTCGCCGCTCCGCGATGTTCATCCCGGCCAGCAGCTTGATTCGGGAGGCAATCGCCGCGTACTGGTTCTTAGGCGGCCGCAGAATCGTCTGCAGCAAGCCGTCAATCCGGAAGCGCACCGCGACGTCCATCTCCGTCGGCTCGACGTGGATGTCGCTGGCGCCCATTTCCTGCGCCCGGTTGAAGATGTCGTTAACTAGGCGTACGATTGGGGCTTCCTTGGCCAAGTCTCGCAGTGCCTGTTCGCTGTCGCCGTCTTGCAGGAGGCCTTCGCTTTCGCGCCGCTGGTTGTCGTACAGCGCCGTCAGAAAGCGCTCGATGAAAGGCCGTCGCGCTAAAATGAACAGCGCTTCGGCCTCGTAGATCGTCCGCCAGACATGGGCCAAATAGCCGGCCTGGTACGGCGAGCTGACTGCGATCAGGACTTTTTCGGTGCTCCACGTCAACGGCAGGCAATTCATCGTTGCCAGGAAGTCATACGTCACTTCCGGGTAATAGACGACGTCCCTGACTTCCTGTTCATCCAGCACCGGCAGTCCTGAGGCTTCGGCGTAGACGGCCAGGAGGGTCTGTTCGTCCAGCTTGCCGGCGGCGACCAAATCCAAGTCGCTCTCGGCTGTGCCGCCAGCGCGCGGCTCGCCTTCGGCAAGGTGCAGCCGTGCTGCCAGGAGTTTCTGGACGGCTTCGGCCACTACTGGCGCCGGTCGCCAGGCCGGCTGCCCGTGATGGCCGGCATCGGCCTCCGCCGCGGCGGCATGGCCGCTGGTCACGTCGATGGCCGGGGCGGCTTTATTGCTGTCTGCTTCCATGATAGTCATCGTTTCTTTTCAAAGGCCCTGGGCCGTGTTTGCGGCCGCTAGCCGTCAGTACATGCTTGTCGTGTCGCGGTTCTTTTCAATTTCCTCAAGGGAGGCGCGGTAGCGGCGCACCAGCTCTTCCTGCGGGTTCTTGCTGTCGACCACATTCACCGTCAGCAGGACCAAGAGTTCGCTGCGCGACGTGGAGTGGGTATTGTAGCGGAACAGGCGCCCCAGGTAGGGGATGTCCTTCAGCCACGGCACGCCGGAGTTGGAGTCGTTGTTGGTGTTCTTGATCATGCCGCCCATCATCAACGTCGAATTGTCGGGAACGACCAGCTGGGTCGACATCTTCTTCTTGGTAATCGTCGGCGGCAGGTTGATGTTGCTCGCTTCCTGGGCGTCTGAGACTTCCTGCTCAATTTCGAGGCGGACGTCATTGCCTGCGGTGATGTACGGCGTCACGGTCATGATGACGCCGGTGTCGACGTACTCATAGTTGCTTCGCATGGTGTCTGAACTCGTCGAGTAGGACGTTGATTCGGTCGGCACCGCGATTGATTCGCCGACCTGCAAAATGGCGGTTGAGCCGCTCAGGGCCAAGACATGCGGTTCGGACAGGATTCTGGTGTTGCCTGCTCCGGCGAAGGCGGTCAAGAAGGCAAGGGGGTCGGCCTTGCTGTCCTTGAACAGCAATCCCAGGCCGGTCTTGCTCATAATGCTGGCAATCGTGGTCTCTGGGCTGATATTGCCGGCGCTGTTGAGCATGCCGGTCAGCGTGTCGCTGTTGCTGTCCAGCATTTTGCTGATGGAATAGGAAATGCCGAATTCGGTTGCCTTGGTCAGGCTGATGTCAGTGATGATGGCCTGGATGGAGACCTGGCGGGGCGGCACGTCCTGGCGGGTCAGGAACACTTTCACCATGTTCCAGGTGCGCGGCGTCGTCTTGACCGTCAAGCGGTTGCTTTCGCTGTCCGTATGCACGGTCACTTCGGTGTCGAAAACCGTCTTGTGCAGGTCGGAGACGGCGTCGTCGCTGGTTCGCCTAGTCCGGCTAGATGCGGCGGTTTTAGTTGTGCCAGCCGCGCCGGTCGTCGTCGTCCCCTGCGCCCCTGTCCGCCTGGTCGAGCTGGTCGTGGTGCTGCCGGTAGTCGCCGTCGCCCGCGTCGACGTGCTCCTAGTGGTGCTGGCAGTTGGGCTGGAGCTGGTCGTTGTATTGAAGAAGGCATCCAGCGCCGCGCTCAGGCTGTCAACCGTGCTATGCCGTACGTTGTAGAAGAAAATCTCCTCCTTGTCAAGCAGGTCGGAGCGGTCAAGCAGCTTCACCCAGCCGGCGACTTCGTCCAAGACTTCGTCCAGGACTGCGGAGACGACGAGCGCCCCGACTCGCGGCAGGCTGGTTATCTTGATGGCTCCGCCCGAGGGTCCGGTGCCGCTGGCGACTGGCAAGCCCAGGACTGGCAGCAGGGTCTGCAATTCTGCTGCCAGCTCTTCCGCGTCGACCTCTCGGCATTGGAAGCATCGCACGGGCCACTCGCGCTCGCCCTTGACGTCCAGGCGCTTGATCAGTTCTTGCAGCTTAAAGACGTTGGCTGGCGTTTCGACGATGATCAGGGTGTTGGAGTCCGCCAGGTCCGTCACGGTCGCGCCATCGGTCATGAACGGTTTCAACACATTGATTACATCAGCGCTCTTCTTGTAGCGAATCGGGATGAACACCACTTCGACGTTCGGCTGCACCTCGTGTTCAGCGAAAATCCGTCTCTCCTTAGGCATCCGTTCAAAGGGCAGAATATGAATGAAGCCGGGATTCATCGATGCGTATGCTCCTGACAGCCACAGGATGTGCTCAAACGTAGCCCAGGCTTCCCGGGCTGTCATCTCCGCCTTCACCGTCATCGTCACCGCTCCTTTGACGGAGGGGTCAACCAGGTAGCTGAAGTTCAGCAGCTCAGGCGCAGCAAACATCGCCACCACCTCGTCAATCGTCGCCGCATCAAAAATCAGCTCGACGACCAGGTTGGTGTCTGGCGCTGTGACTCCCTTGATCAAGTTGTCGGGATATTCTGAGACGCCGCTAGTCGGTGAGCTGGTCTGGAGTCGGGACGGCATCTCCAGGCGTCGTTCGAGCACCTCTTGCGGCTCTTCTTGAACCAGGCCCTTCAGGTCCTCGCTGAGCGGTTTATCATCCAACAGCTCAGCCTTGGGGACTTGCAGCTTAGTGAAAGGCAGCGGGCGCTTGTCGCCTGAGACGCTCCCTTCCGGCCCCAGGCTTTTGCACCCGCCCAGCCAGCCCATGATCAAGGCCAGCCCCAGCAAACCATGCTTGTTGAATATACTCTTCTTCATGCCCGACATCGTTATGATTCTCCTGGTTGAAATGCAGGTCAATTATGGTTGCGGCTGCGGTTGAGGTTGTGGCTGCGGCTGCGGCCGCGTTCGGCCTTGGCGTTGGAGGTTCGACTGGCGTATCCGGTTCAGCATCGGGTTGTTCACGGCAGGCGGGGCGGCCTCGGCTCCGGCTTCGGGCGCGGGTGCGCCGGCCTCGGCCGGAGCTACGGCCGGCGGGCGGTCGCCCGGCGCATTCGGATTTGTCCTGACGCCGCGGGTGACAAAGCCCCCTGGCGGCGGCGGCGGCATGCCAGCCGGGCCGCCCGCGTCAGCTGGCGGCGGCGCTGGCGGCGTCCCAGGGGCGACCGGCGCCGGCGTGGCGGCGACGGCAGGCGCCGGGGTCGGCGCGACCTTGTATTTTTCCCGGACAGACAGCTCCTGGTTGACGACTTCCTGGCGCCGAGTTGACTTCTTCTTGGCAGCCAGTTCGATTTTCAGGGTGATTTCTTCACTGCCCTTGCTCAAGATGACCGTGTCGGTGCCAGCGTCAATGCTTTTGACCACATAGCCCGTCTCGTTGACGTCGTCTCCGACCCGAAACATCTTTTTGAGCGGCTTTTTCGGCGTTTCCGCAGGTTCTGGCGGCGGCGTGGCCGCAGTTCGGACGGCGCGGCCGCGGACCGTCCTCGCCCGGGCTGCGGCCAGGCGGGTTGCCCGGGACACAGTCTGCGCCTGCTTGATGATGGCAACGGCCTGGGCCTCTTCAGGCCGACCGATGCGAGCAATGCCGACCAGCTCAAATTCGGCCGACGGCTGCGCCTCTGGCGGCGGCGGTGGTTCCCCGGCTCCGGCGCCGGCGTTCTTCTCGGTCCGTTCATGGTGGAACAGGCTTTTCTCCCACAAGTCATCCAGAACCAGCTCTTCTTCCGCTGCGGCCGGCTTGGCCGCGGCGCGGGCTTCATCTGCGCCGGGGCGACCAGCCTTGGCCGCGCCGTCAGCAACGGCATAGCGGCCGGTGAAGGGCGGCAGCGGCTGCGACAGCCGCCGCATGGCCGACGTGCTGAACACGGCGCCGCCGGCTAGCAGCACCGTCAGTCCCATCCAGGTCATTCGATTCATAACGTCTTTCCTTTCCCGGCGGCACGGCTCGGAAGCTCACTGCTCTCGCCCAGCAGGAAATCGGCTGACTCCTGGCTGAGCGCAAACGCCTTCAAACGCGCCGAGACGTTGACGCTCGTCGGCGTCCGCGGATTGTCCGGCTCAATTTTGCAATAGGACCAAATCAGCTTACGGCGGCTTTTTTCCACTTCCTGGAACAGGCGGCTGACTTCCTGCATGCTCACGCCGCGCAGATCAAGTCGAATTTCAACTTCGACGACATGGTTGAAGCTGGGCAGCTTGTTGCGCTGGGACTCGACTTTCTGCGGCACCACCTGCGCCGCCCTGAGAATTTTGCTGAATTCCTTGGTGACTTCCTGCTCAATGACTGCCCTCTGGGTACCGAATATCCAGAACGGCTGCGCGAGTTCCTGCAAGGCTGCGAACTCGGCGTTCCATTCCTGGTTTTGCTTCTGCATGACTTTCAGGTCAGTGGCCATGGACTCCAAGTTCCTGGTTTCCTCGTTGATCCTGCCCATGGTCGGCAGCATCTTCACTTGTCCGGCATACTGTCGGACAACTAAAATGCCGATCACGACCATCAAAATCACTAGAATCATTTGACGCCTGGGGCGTCTCGCCGTCGTTGACATGGCTGTCACTCGCTTATTTCATTCCTAAAGGGGATTGCTTGCTTTCTGACTGTCTCCCGCCTGCGTCGGTTCAGTGCTGCTGGGGCGGCGTTGGCGGTTGGTTCTGGCCGCCGGCGTCCTGTCCGGCCTCGTCCCCGCCTGTTGCTGGCGTCGACGTGTTTTCCTCCTCGCCTTCGCCCTCGCCGTCCACCGCCATTTCATCTGCTGCCGCCTTGGCCGCCGCCGCTGCCGCCGCTTCTTGCTCTCGCCTTCTTTCTGCGGCGGCTATGGCTTCGGCGCGTTCCTTCTCCGTATCGTAACGGACATTCAAGGTGAACTTGCGGGTTCGCTTATTTTCCTTGGCGTCGTAGATGGAGCTCAGTTCACGCACATCTCCAAGAATCGGCGAATACTCCAGGCGCGAAGCCAGGTCTGGGTCGGAATCAACCTCCTGGATTTGGAAGTCGACCTGTCCGCCCTCCTTCCATTCAAATCTCCCTGACATCCAGGCTGGCGGCTCGATCAGTCGAGTCAATTCCAGCAGTGCCAAAGGCAGGCTCGGGGTGATCGCGATGGCGTCGGTCAATTCTTGCTGGAGCGCCTTGGCATAGACTCGGACTTCAGGGTTGAGCTGTTTCTGCAAGACGGTCATCTGCGCCTGAATCGCCTGTCGTTCCGATTCCAGCAGGCGCAGGCGGGCTAGGCGGCTCTGGCCGGCTCGGACGCCTCCGATCAGCAGGCATCCAAGAATGTACAATCCCAGGGCGTAGGCCAGCACCCTGACGCCCTGGTTGCGGCGCGGGCGCAGGCCTTCCGGCGTTGGCGCCAGAGTTGCCAGGTCGCGGCTCAGCGCCCTTGTCAAGCCATAGACTCCCAGAGTCAAAGCTCCTACGTAGGACAGCTGCTCCTCGACCGTCAGCTCTTTCAATCCTCCAAAGTCCATCTGTTCAAGGGGCAGGGCTTCGGCCAGTCCCTGCGGCCGTTCGTTCTCCGAGCCTGCGGCGGCGACGATGGCTCGGCCGCTGCCTGAGGGCACAAAGCGGAAGCAGTCGTGCGAGTTCCGTCCTGGGAAAAACACCGTCTTTCCGCTCAGCAGCGGGTCGAGGGCTACTGGCGGCGGCAGCAGCACGTCCAGCTGGCCGAGGCCGCTGGCAGTCTCAACCCATTGCCGCCAAATGTCTGATTTCAAATAGTACAGTCGAACCAGGACTCTGTTTCCGCCACTTTTTTTCGACAGCACGCGGTAGCCCCAGGTCAGGCGTTCGACTGGCAGCGGCGTGTGTTTGCGCAATTCGAAGCTCAGGGCGTTGCGCAGTTCTGCCGCTTTCAGATTTGGCATGTCGACATCGGCCATAGCCCAGCCGCTGTCTGCTGCGCCCGCGAGACAGACCGTCATTTCGCCGCCGCCCAGCGCGCGGCGTCCGGCTGCCAGCGTTTCGGCCAGCGAGACTGACCGGCCGGTGTCATCACTCCAAAAGGCCTCTACTCGGCAGCGGTCGCCTGAACGCCGCAGCCTCACGCCGCGGCATTGGCCAAGACTTGACCAGGTGAATGCCAAACACGAATTGTTCACATAATGTGGCATAATATCCTTAAACTCGAAGACCCGCAATTGTCCAAGCGCGGAGTTGCCTCCTGCCGCTTGCCGGGCATCCGCTTAGGCTCCGCTTGCCCTCGCCAATGCCTGGCGCCGCAGTTGCCGCCTGCGAACTCCCGGCTGGGTCGCAACTGCAAAAAAATTGAATCTCTCTTAGTATCCGTCATTTTTACCGCTTTTCAAGTTGGGAAACGCAGATTCCAAGGAAGATTATGCTTACCGATGATTGTCAGCACTTCCCCGGTGTCCCTGCCAAGCCCTCTGCCGCTTTGAATGGAACGCGCCCTGGTGCTCATTCCGTCTTCCTTTCCCAAATAGAGAAGGCCTCTTTGGCCCTGTCGCTGTAGATGGAGCTGCGGCCTAGGTCGACTTCACGGACCACGTGGTGAACCAGGCGAACCTCGCCGGAGGCATCTGTCGCCGACGTTGTAATCAAGGCGACGTTCGGCTCGATGAAATTGAAATTGGCCTGAATTTGCAGAAACAGGTCTGGACTCAGGCTTTCGTTCAACGGCACGCCGTGCTCTGTCCATTGCTCACGCGCCCTCTGCACTTCGCTGAGTTCACTGTCAGTCAAAAACAGCAGGCTCTGCAAATATTTGTCTGAAGTGGAGAAAAACGACGGTTTTGAGTCAGTCGCCGGCAGGGACTTTCCTCGTGGCGGGATGATGGTAATGCCGTCGGCGACCATCTCGGTCCAGTTTTCCAGCCAATAGACTTCCTCCCGGAACTGCATGGCGTTGTTGCGCGGCAGCATCGGGAGGCCCATAGCCGCATAGTCATCCCGCTCCAGCCCGTACAATTTGCGGAAATCATCCTTGTCCACATAGTCGCCGAGGACATCCAGGAAGCGGTTGATTGCGTCGAGCCGTTCCGTATCTTCGGGTTCGACGGTGTCCTTGAGTTTTTCCGGCTTGTCGACGCGGAAGCCTCGGTCGACCGTCATCAGGTACACTTGGCAACGGTCTTCGAACAGGGCATGCGGCCGTCGGTCCAGCATCCATGGTTCAAAGTCTGTCATGCTCAAGCGGACTTCGGCGCTTTCGCCGAGTTTGCGATTGGTAAACAGCCTGCGGTCGGTCAAATGCATCCAGAAGCCGACGTCTGCCGCTGATTCTGCCTGGTAGCGCAATTCCGAGCGCAGGACAGCGACTTTGGCTTCTTTCGCTATCACTTCGCTGACCACCATCAGGTGGACCACCATCAGCAGCGTTGCCGCCAATACCCCTAGGACCAGCACCAGGGCCATGCCGCCTTCCCGGCCATGCTGGCGGCTGGCGCAAGCAGGACAGGATGTTGCTAGGTCTTCAACGGTCTTCATTGACGGCCTCCCAGCGTCCATAGCGTTCTCGGTATCCGTTGCCCATGCTTCGCCGCAGCCATGATTCCACCCGTCCGTCCTGCCAGTGCACTGTCACCAGGATTGCCAACGGCAGGTCTGTGCGCTCTGATTCTGCTGTTTCCCACTCATCCCGCCAGAGCAGGCGGGCGGACCAGACGTCGCTGGCGTCGGAGTTCCAATCTGCATAGCGAAAACTGACGGTGCTGACATCCGTGGCCAGGACGCTGGTCCACTCCCGTTCGGCGACGTCCCCCCAATACAGGAATGGGCGGTCCGAATACGTCGCCACCAGGTTGTTGTCCCTGACGCTCAGTTCGACAAAGCGAATCGCCCCCTCGTCAGGGTTGTTGAGGCGATGCAGATACGCGCATCGCAGCACATTGCTAGTCGCAACGATGAACGGCACCTCGGGTTTCAGCTCCTCGTCTCGGTCCGTCCAGACAAACGGCACGGCATGGCGCAAGATCGTGTCCAGTGCGCGGTCCAGAACCAGGAGTTCGTTGAAACGATTTCGCTCCACCACGATTTTCGACCAGGAACGGCCCGTCTCGCTCGAATAACTGAACAAAGCTGCTGCGATGAGCAGGAAGACGGTCGCGGCAATGATGATCTCAATCAAGGTGAACCAACGCCTTTTAACGCCAGTGCGCTTGGCGGCAAAAGGCAAACCCTGGTGCGGGAAGCAGGAGGTCATTCGAAATCCTCCTCTTTCAGGACTTTCCGCACGCGACACTCTGCCATAGGTCGGCGACTGGCGTCATAGACGACCACCACGTACTCGCCCAGCTGCCAGCCGCGATTGGCTTCCAGCGCCTCCTCGTGGATATCTTCCACCTTCAGCAATTCGCAGGACGACGAAAAACCAGCTGGCAGCAATCCGTCTGGAACGACGGCGTCATGGCCTCCGAGCAGATACAGCTCCACCGCCTGCGCCAGCAGATGTTGACGCGCCCAGCGTTTTTCCGCCCGGATGAGGTTGGACCTCGCCCCGCCGACAATGGCCATCGTGGAGACCACCGCCAAGGCCAGGATGGTCGCGGCGATCATGACCTCCATCAAGGTAAAGCTATGCTGGTGTCTAAAATGTGACATGTCCACTGAAAGCAAAAAAAGGAAACCGCCGTCCATTGGGTAGGCAAGCTGCTGACGGTACGGATACTCCGATGTTAGACCACGTTCACATCGACTCGTTCCGTCACTGTGCGTGAACAAGTCCAATCTCATCCCCCAAAACGCATGCCCTGGGTCTGGAAATTTTATCGTTCAGTTGTTTGACATGGCTGAAAAACCGCCATTATAGTATTTATCGGCAGTATGCGCCGTTCACCCGCTCTGTGCGGTGTTCAGGTCCCCTTGGCAACAAGGGTTGTTCAAGAGCCACCTTCTCGTAAAGTCTCCTTGGGCAGTAATGACCTCGACGGCGCTATTGCCTTTTTTATTCCATCCGCAAGTCATGCAGCACGCATCTCGCCCGCCTTCATGGCGGAAATTTTGTCAAGGACGGTTTGGCATAGCTGCAAACGGCGTTGGTCTATGATTTGGGTTCACCCTATTTTGGATGCCTACCTTCGGCAGCTCCTGTCTGCGGCGTGGCCCCGGAGCGCCTCGCAACACTGCGGGAATTCCGGAAACGGCCGCCTGTTTTATACATCGAGGCGCCTTTTTTGTTTCTTTAACCTTGCGTTGTGCAGGCGACTCGGCTGCCCTCCCCCGGTTACCATTGTACAAAAAACCCAAAAGCCCCTGCTGGCGCCCTGCTCGGCAAGGGCTTTTCGTACTCCTATCGGCCGGTGTTCGAAGCGCGTCACTCCGGAGGTAGTGCTATGCGGCAACGCTCGCTGCTGGATGGCTTGACGCTGACCGGCCGCGTCGGCTAGTTCAGTACCTCTCCTTGGGCAGCCAGTTGTCCAGAATCCGTCGAATCTGCTTCATGGTGATGGGTTTGGTGACATAGTCACTCATGCCGGCCTGCTGGCAGATTTCGCGGTAGCCCTCGACAGCATGGGCGGTCAGGGCAATGACCGGGATGGCGGGGTTCAAGACGTCGCTGTTGGGATTGCGGAGAAGGCGGGTGGCCTCCAAACCGTCCATGCCTGGCATCTGTACGTCCATCAAAACCAGCTGGTACTGGCGGCGGCGCAGGCGCTCCAGGGCTTCAAACCCGTTGGTGACCACGTCCGCAGCATAGCCGAGCTTGTTCAGAATGGCCAGGACGACTTTTTGGTTGACGACATTGTCCTCTGCCAGGAGAACCTGGGCCGGGCTGCGGTTTCGCTCGGAGAGACTGCTGTCTAGCCAGCCGCTGCCTGCTGGCAGCGGTTCCAAAAGCTTGGCGGCCAAAGCCTCGGGCGCCGCCATGGCGCCTTCAATGGCCGTGATGGCGTCAAACAAGTCGCAATTACGCACGGGCTTGACGACGATATAGGCGACTTTGGCGATTAGCTTACGTGGCAGGGCGCTGCGGTTGGCCATGGGCGCCAAGCCCAGGATTGGAATGTTGGCCTGGAGCAATTCAGGCCAGTGCAAGGCAAATGCCTGCGTTTGCAGTTCCGGCAGATCGAGGTTGAGAATGATCAGCTGGGGCGGGCTTCCTGCTGCCTGCATTTCGGACAGGCGCTGGCGGGCCGCAGCCATGCTTCCGGCGCCGTGCGCATCCAGGCGTTGATAGTTGAGCCGCGCCAGCAGGTCATTGAGAGCGGTTGGGTTGTCATCGACCACTAATATGGGCGCCAGGCTGGTGGCCAGTTCCGGCATGCCCTGTGCGTCTGGCTGTTTGTCAAGGTGGAGTACAAAGCTGAATTCCGAGCCTTGACCCGGCGTGCTGGCAACCTGGATGTCGCTGTCCATGCGCTCCAGCAGGTTCTTGACGATGCTCAAGCCAAGGCCAACGCCGCTCTGCCTGCGTTTGAGCGACGGATCGACCTGGTAGAAGACGTCGAAGACATGCTTTTGCTGTTGTTCGGTGAGGCCGATGCCAGTGTCGCGAACGGCGAAACGCAGGCTGACACAGCGGTCGTCCTCGTGTTCACGGGTGACGTTGATGACGATTTCGCCGTGTTCGGTGAATTTGATCGCGTTGGTGGTCAGGTTGAGGATGATCTGTTGCAGGTGGAAGGCGTCGCCATGCAATGCCCTGGGCAGGTCAGGGGGGATGACGACGACGACTTCGAGCTGTTTGGCGGCTGCGGCCACGGCGATGTTGCTGGCGGCGTCTTCCAGTAGTTTCTCCAAGTCAAAGTCTTCCGGCACGATCATAGTCTGCCCGCCTTCCAGGCGGGTGAAATCAAGGATTTCATTGACTAGCGCGAGCAGCTGGCGGCTGCTGCTGCCGACCAGATCGAGGTATTCGCGTTGTTCGCGGTCCAGGGGCGTGTCCTGGAGCAGGTCAATGAAGCCGATGATGCCGTTGATCGGCGTTCTCACCTCGTGGCTCATGTTCGCCAGGAAGTCGCTTTTGGCACGGTTGGCGGCTTCAGCCTTAGCCTGGCTCTTTTGCAGCTGTTCGTTCATGAGGACCTGTTCGCTGACATCTTGGTTCCAGCCATAATAGCCTAACTTTACGCCCATCCCGTCGTACAGTGGAAAGCCGCTGGTGGATACGATAATCCGGCTGCCGTCGGCCAATACCACCGGATTGACGAAGTTGAAGAATTCATTCTGGCTACCGAACATGGTTCGTATCTTATGGACGAAGTCCTCGCGTCCCTCGGGTGGATGGAACTCTTTATAGTGCATTTTGCCGAAGACGTCCTCGGGGTTCCGTCCGTAGATTTTAGCGTTCGGCGGCTGGGCTTTGATGACGATTCCGTTGGGGTCGCATTCCCAGAGCACGGTCTTGGTTTGCTCCAGCAGCAGGTTGAAACGCTCTTCAGTCTGGCTGAGCCGATAGGCGTTGTTCTGGGCGGTCATCTGCAGCTCGCAATGCTGTCGGTTGAGTACGCTGACGATAACGGCGAGCGTGATGCTCAAGGCCGTCCCAGAGACTGCCAGCAGCCAAGGCATCACGATCGGGTACGCCTGAAAGAAAGTGGTGGTGGGGTGCGCAGTCATCCGGAACATCTGGCCAAAGTATGATATTGGCCGCGAAAATTCGCCTTTGAGGCGAGGCTTTGTCGGCTTCTCCCCAACGACCAGCTCTTCTTCGGCCCCATTGTCAGCCGACCAGAAGGAAAAATGGATATGCTGGTGCGTGTGCAAGTTAGGGGCGACGAGTTCCTCCAGGCTCATGGCAGCCATGAGAAAGCCGCTCACGGCCTGCGGCTGACGTCGATCCATGACAGGATAAAAAAGGTCCACGCCTTTGATGCCTTCACTCAGGTAGCCGTGCAGGATGGGGCGGGTGGACGTGGGCAGGCCGGTTCGGAGGGCTTCTTGGAGGGCGGCCAGGCGAATTGGCTCGTGGCCAAGGTCGTAGCCAATGATGGAGTCTCCCCCCAGCTCGCAGGGCTTGGCGAGTATGAGAGGGTAATAGACCTCGCGGACGCGGGCGGGCCTGGGGCGGCCGTGTTCGTCCGGCTCCATGATGCTGAAGTCTTGACCTCGCAGCTGGCGCTGCTCCTGCTCAAAGCGTTCCCGGTCGGCATTGGCGACCGTTTTGCCCCAGCCCCAAATTCGGTACAGGCATTTTAGTCCCTGTTGGCTGACAAAGAGGCTGAAGCTCTCTCCGGTCACTTCGTCACTGGCGGTGAAGAAGTTGGCCAGTCCTCGCAGCTCTCTGGAGCCGCTTGATTGTAACTTGTGCAACACCAGGTCGGACTCGCAGATGGCCAGATGGATGAAGCCCTGCAAGCGCTGATAGTTTTCTGTTTGATAGGAGCGCCAGCTTAAAAAGGCAGTGATGATCAGGCCGACTGCCAGCACGGTTGGCCAAGGCCCCGGATATTTGCAAAGGGGGGTGCGCCGGCTCCGGATGCGTTCGCACAGGCGTGGACTCAGGGCAATAATCACGACCAGCAGCAGGATGGTGGCCAGGCCTGGCATTATATGACGGATAATTTTGGCGTACCAGTCCGCAGCGGCGACGTCAGCGCCAAAGGTGCAGATAGGCTTGCCTGTTTTCGCGTTGATGATCGGCGATTGCGCTGCAAACCAAGTTCCCCAGCGGTCTTGGATGGGGCCGTTGATGAGCGTGTCGCCGCGTCGGACAGCGTCGGCGTATTCCTGGTCGGCCTCTACGTACGCCGTTCCTGGCGGCGAATAGTCGGGCGACTCGGGGGAGACGTTTTTGATATAAAAGAAAATCGTGCCGTCTGGACGTTGTCCTGCCAGGTAGAGGAAATAACACTGCGGTGCATGCTGCCGCAGCATCTGCAGAATGCTTTTCAGTCGGTGGTATTCTGGCCGTTCCAGGTCTTCGCTGGTTCCGGACAGCGCGTTGACCAGGTCGCTGGGAATGGCCGATGCCAAAAGCTGCGTTTGCGTCACCAGCTCGCGGCGCATGGCGGCATCCTTGTACCGCATCGACAGCCCGGTGTAGACCAGGCTGCCTGCGACCATTGACCCCAACAACAGGATACGGCGCGGCGGAATGCGGCGCCCAAGTGCCAAGCATCGATTGATTATTTCCGCGAAGAAGCCCCAAAGAACAGAGAAACATTTCATGTAATGACATGCTCTTAGACAGAAAAACTTTTCCTGGTCATGTCACGCGCGCCTGCCGTGCATGTCCTGGCATCAGGGCAGCGCCTTGGGTGTAGAGTCGCTGGCGCAGCTTGTGTTTCGTTTTTGAGCCAGGCGTCACGGAAATTGACGCAGGTTGCTGCCGCTAAATGTCGCGGGACGTACCTGGCTGATGGCGCATTGGGAGCAGGGCCTGTTTAAGCTCATCCGAAAAGCATCGCTGGGGTTTGTGAAGGCGAGGAAGAGCCGCAGAGGCTTTTTCTCATCTTCCCAGTCTCTTGCCTATCCCTTTCGGCCTTAGGTTCGTGCTGCTGCCGAAAGGCGGCAAGGCCCTTGATGTCAAGAAAGTCAGTCTCTGCCGAAAAAAATTGGCCGAAGTTTTTGGATGGGAGCCTATTTGAGCTGAATTGTAAATATCATTTGTCAAACTGGAAATGCAACCGCTGTCATGGTTCTTTGGCGTTTCACGTATGCATTTTGTGGAAAACGCAGGGGGGCGAAGGCATTGTGTCCCTTCGCTCCCCCGGCAAACAAATGGCTGGAGACATGGCGTGACGGCTCTAGGGCGCAGGTTGGGCGCCTCAGCCTTTGTAATTGGGCAGGAAGGCACCCATCTTGAGCAGCCGCCGCTGCAGCTCAGACACTGGGAAGCCGCGCGTGTCAGTATTGTTTTCTATCGCGATGGCTGCGGCCATGCCAGCGGCCTGGCCCGTGATGTAGCAACCAGGTATAACCCGAATCGAACCCTGGATTTTGCGGTCGCAGCTGACGCAACGACCGCCAACGAGCAGGTTGGAAAAGCCTATAGGCGTCAGGATGCGGTAAGGAATGCCGTAGCTCTCGCCCGTCGAATACCGCAGCTGCTCGCGGAATTCCTTTTCAAAGGCGGCGTATTTTTCCGCACTGGGCTGGGAGGGATGGATGTCAACCGGGTAGCAGTAGCGGCCAATTTCATCTGGAAAAACAGCCCGGGCGATGAAGTCGTCGACATTGAGGACATAATCGCCGATAATCCGGCGGTTTTCCCGGATGCCGAGCAGAGAGCCGGTCTGGACGAGGACGAGTTTTTCGAAGCCGGGCATATATTCGCGGTAGAAGCGCTCGAATTCAGGCATGCGCTGGCGGCCTTCGACCAGGAAATGGGTCAGGGAGCGCTCGTCTGACGCATCGACGCCAAAGGCATGGCCGATGTTGCCGCCGGCCAGATGTCGGCCCAGGCGCCACATGCCGGGGTGATGGGGGTCATTGACAGTGAAGACGCCGTCCTCAAAGGCCTGGAAGAGAAGGGCGCGGCGGTCTGGCTTGGCTTCCAGGTACTTATCGTAGTCGACATCCGCCCAGACGCTGCAGAGCGTCCCGGGCATGGTTGAGCCGTCGACATCGCCTTTTTCAAACTTGGCTCCTGCAAAGGCTGCCAGGTCGCCTTCGCCGGTGCCGTCGATGAACATCTTGGCTTTGACTGCGAAGAAGCCGCTTTTGGCGGAGCAGATGGCCATGTCCAGGGCGCCGTCCCGGCTGACCACGTCAACGACATGGGTATGGAAGGTGAAATTGACCCCGGCCTCTAGCATCAAGCGGTCGTAGACGCGTTTCATGGGTTCGGCCGGGATGGAGCGGGCCGTGCCCGTGATGACTTCGCCTTTTTCGGCGGTCAGGAGGCGGTCGATTTCGCTGCCAATGCCAGCTGCGAGGAAGTTGACGCCGTCACCGAATTGGCAGAAGCCCGGCACCAGTCCAGCAGTGCCCATGCCCCCCAGGCAGGTATGGGATTCCGCCAAAAAGACGGAACGGCCCTCGCGGGCGGCGACGAGCGCGGCAGCGACGCCAGACGGGCCGCCGCCAGCGACGAACACGTCAACTTCATGACGGACAGGGATGGTTTTCTGGTAGGAGACAGTTGCTGACATCATGGTTTTTCCTGGCTGTTGGGTGAATGAATGACAGGCGGTGGAGCGAGCAACTGGCTGGCCTGTCAAGGTATACGCTATTTTTTTATTTAAGATACTGCCCGTCGCCATTTTCTCAATGCTGGCAGGGACTTTTTGGGCGGTTGTCCACGGCCTGTTGCTTTGGTTTGCCAGGTGACTGTTCGATTACGTTCCTTTGACGTCATGCGGCAGGCAGAAGCAAGGTCTAGCCTTGCGCACCCGCTTTTTTCTCTTGTTCGCCGCTCACCATGCTGCTGTTGGCCGCCTCCGCTCCAGCGCCTCCTGCACTGCTGTGGGCAGTTCCGGGAAGAAGTCCAGCCCGGTCAATGCCTCGAGTTCATCGATGGTGCATAGTGCCTGGTTCAAGCTGGGCAGGGTTGGGGCGTCATGCTGGAAACGAAAGGCAATGGCCCGCAGTCGCCCGCAACGCTCATCCACCACGATCTTGTAGAAAGACTCGGGAATGGGAATGCCGGAGGGCAATTCACGGATCAGTTCCGGATTGTAGACAGGACCGGTGATGACCCAAATTTCCTGGAAGCGCCCAGCGTAGTTGATCGCTTCGCGCAATTCCAGTTTTTTCCAGTCTCCGGCATTGAGGGCATGGCGTTGCGGTACGATGTTCGACATCAGGAACGTCTCCCGTTGCGCCTCCGGGCCATAGCAGCGGCCAATCCCGAAATTCGGCGCCAGGTGGCCGCGGTCAAAACCACTGCCGGTGTAATGTTCCGAACTGACTTGGGCGAACGTCCGCAAGTCGGTCATGAATTCTAATGGTCGCGATCCGGCCAGGTTGTCTCGACTGTCGAACAGGCGATACGCGACCCAGGCAGGATTACGTCGGCGTTCATCGTAGCCGACCCAATAGGCCTGGTTGCGCAAAACCCGCAAGGTGCCCGCAGACGACTCCGGAAGTCCGCCGTACACGGGCGCGTCGCCAGGGGAGTATTCACACGGAACGCCGTCGCTGCGGTAGAGCTGCCATAAATCAACCGCCAGTTCCAGAAAAGTGGCCTGGTTCTGGCGCCGGATATAATTGCCCCAAAGATGCTTGACCTCGGCCTTACGGTCGGCTGGCTCGAAACAATGCCAAAGCCAAACCGCGCCAGCAGCCAAAATCCCCAGCAGCACAGCCAGGCCAAGCCACAGCCATTTCCGGCGCGCACCGCCTTGCTGGCGGCTGCGTTTGCCTCGTCTGTTTCGTTTGGACATGCCGCCGTCCTCCCTGGCTTAATCCCGCCTTGTCATCCATACAAAAAGAGACCTCCCAAGGCTGGGAGGTCTCTAGCAATCATGTCGACTGTCCTGGCGTATAGTCTGCTGGGACGTCACTCTGCAAAGCGCCTTCAGGCCTGGGCAGCTGCTTCCGCAACGCTTTCAGCAGCAGGAATCACGTTGATCTTGTTGCGTTTGCTCCGCACAAACTCGACGACGCCGTCGCACAGTGCGAAAATCGTGAAATCACGCCCCAAGCCGACGTTGCGGCCGGGATGGAACTTGGTTCCGCACTGCCGGACGATGATGCTGCCGGCCGTCACGGTCTGGCCGCCGTAGACTTTCACGCCGCGGTATTTCGGATTGCTGTCACGACCGTTGCGGCTCGATGACTGACCTTTCTTGTGTGCCATGATGTCCCTCCTTTGGTCCTATGGGCTGCTATTTGATTTTGTGGGCATTGATCCATATAACGCGAATGAAGACATTAAATATACCCTCAATCTGGAACAATGCAACGCCTGACCACGAAAAACGTGAAATTTTCCAGTACTTTGCAGGTCAGCATCACTTGCTCTGTCGAGCTTAGTCTGCTTTTCACGCCGGACTTTGCCTGCTACGTCGCTGGTTGCTGTTATTCGACGACGCCCAGCAGGCCGCGGCTGAGGAAGTTCTCCAGGTCATTGCGCAGCCGCGCCATATCAGCGTTGTCAAGGCTGATATTAAAGCGCTCGCACAGTTCCTGGAAAATGCGGGTAGCGGCATCAGTCGCGGCGCCTGCTTCCAGGTCGCTGGCGCTGCGTCTGATTTGCACTTCCACTTCAGGAATCTGGCAGCGTCTTCCTCCGGCTCCGTGTTCACTCACCCATCCCAGCATGGTCAGCTGCATGGTGTTGCGCAGCCTGAACGTCATCGTCAGCTCATCCTCTGGATAATTCAGAATGGTGTAGAGCTGCCCAGTCAGAGCCATCGTCACCAAGGTCAGTTTGAGGACGTCGCCAGTCAGAATGCCGTTGTCTTCCTCGCTGACTGGTAACGGCGCGGCGCAATACAACATACCGCTTTGATGCAGTTCCCAGAAGCCAACCGGCTTATCCTCTGCTGCCCTTTGCACTCCCCGCAATGACTCATTGGCGGCATAGTAATCGGCCCGATAGGGGGCTTCTGGCCAAGGAAAATCATTCAGGCACGGGCGTTCCAGTCTTTCCAGGGCACGGCGGGCTTCGGTCAGGCTGCAGTTATTCAACACTCTGGGCGGCTGAATGATTGCCTCGAACAACGGCTTTCGGCGCACGGCCAGGGTTCCCAGGACCGTCTGCGCTTCCAGGAGGCTGCGCGCTGCCAGTGAGGTGAACAACTCGTCGCTGCGGTCTTCTCCAGCCTGTCGGTTCTCATAAAGAATTCCACGCAGCATGCGGCCAAGGAGCTGGCGCTGGTTGCGCAGCGCCTTCTGGATCAGGCCGTGCAGCTCCGAGGCCCGAAAAGCCGCCCGGCTCCGCGCATCCGGCGTCCGAATGTAGAAGACGCCGCGTTGAAGCTCGGAATCGCAGACGTCGCTGCATACGTGCGGCAAATCCGTAAACGGATAGACCACCAGGACGACGTAGCGGCGGCCGTCAATTTCTGGGCGCACCACATCAAAGGCGACGGCTGGATCGGCATAACGGTTGATCGTCTGCCCGACTATGCTTGGGTCAAATGAGGCTGCCTGCTCGTCCGTCATCCCTGTATATAAGGTCGGGTTGCCATTGCCATCCTCGCCGACGCCAATCACCACATATCCTCCCAGGGTGTTGGCCAAGGCCATGGCATGGCGTGCGAATTTAGCCCGGCCTGCCCTACCGATTGCGTTCCAGTCCTGTGCGCTCTTGAAGTCAATCTGCTGGTTCTCCATCCGGCAGTAGATGATTTCGCGCCAGTCTTCATGATTGTACGATACTTTCATACCCGGCTCCAACCGACTGGACAAACGCCCTGGTCAGCACTAAATTATGAATTTTATTGCGGGGGACGCGCCGATTTGAGCACGCATCTGCAGCAAACCGGCGTCATCCCTCCTCCTTTCACAATAGATACCATAACGCTATTTTGGAAACAAACAAAATGCACCCACAAAACATGAACATTAATATTGAGGAGTTGGTCAACCTTGATTTTTCCATCTCCCGCGTCGGTGTCCCCACTCTGGATTCTCCTCTCAAGGACGTCATTTTCGTTGGCGACTCTGAATCCATCACCTATTGCGCTGACCGCAACATCAACAACGAGCTGTACGCTTCCGGCAAGAACGTGCCGGCTTTCGTCGCGGCTGGGCCGCGGAAGAAGCTGTACCATGATGCTACCTGGACGCGGGCGGCCATCGTGACCTGCGGCGGCCTCTGCCCCGGCCTCAACGACGTTATCAAGGCGCTGGTCAACACCCTCTATTACACCTACAAGGTTGACAACATCTTCGGGATTCAATACGGCTACAGCGGCCTGAACCCGTCCAATGGCCTGAAGCCGATTGTGCTTAATCCCGATATTGTCGACGGTATTCACACCACGGGCGGCTCTATTTTGGGTTCGTCTCGCGGTCATCAGGACACCGAGGAAATCGTCCGCACCCTCGACCGTCTCAACATCAATATTTTATTCACTATTGGCGGGGACGGCACTCAGCGCGGTGCGCACGACATTGCGGTTGAGCTCAAGAAGCGCAACCTGCCGGTCAGCGTCATCGGCATTCCGAAAACGATTGACAACGACCTTTGCTTCATGGACAAGACGTTCGGCTTTGAAACGGCTGTCCAGGTAGCGGCGCCGATCATCTCCTGCGCCCACAACGAGGCCAAGGGGTACCTTAACGGCGTTGGCCTGATCAAGCTGATGGGTCGCGACTCTGGTTTCATCGCCGCCTACGCGAGCCTGGCCAATTCCCTGGTCAACTTCTGCCTCATCCCGGAAGTCCAGTTTGAGCTGTACGGTGAGAACGGCCTTCTGCCAGCCCTGGAAAGGCGCCTGGCTCGCAAGCAGCACGCCGTCATCGTCGTTGCCGAAGGCGCAGGCCAGAATTTGTTCCAAGACGACGGCGAGGTCACTGTCGACAAGTCCGGCAACAAACTTCACAAGGACATCGGCATCCTCCTGAAAGACGAAATTTCGCTTTACATGAAAAGCCGCAATATCGACTTCAGCATGAAATACATTGATCCGAGCTACATCCTCCGAAGCACTCCCGCCAACGGCATGGACTCGATCTTCTGCCTGCACCTGGCCCAGCACGCCGTGCATGCCGCCATGGCCGGCATGACCGACGTCGTCGTCGCCAACTGGCAAGGAAACTTCACCTACGTTCCGACGAGCCTGGCGACCAGGTCGCGCCGCAAGATCGACCCGCGTGGCCAACTCTGGCAAAGCGTGCTGCTCTCGACCCGGCAGAACACCGACTGGCCCAGTAAAGCTGCGGAGTGACGAGATTAGAGGCGAAAAACTGCTATTTTATCCGCAGATGACGCAGATGACGCAGATTTTTTTAGGGTGTGTTGCGCGAAAATACTAGTCGCAAAGCGGCTGACACACTGAAAGCGCGAAACATACTGCAGCCTGAAGGCTGTACTACGTACGGCAAGCTGAAGCTTGAACTACGTACGGCAAGCTAAAGCTTAAACTACGTACACATTGTCCACCAACTCTCTGGCCGCCATGGGTCCCGCCGACACTATTCTGGAAATGTTTGAAATCGTCGATGAGGCGGGCCAGGTCATTGGCGTCGCTCCCCGGCGCCAATGTCATGGCAATCCTGCGCTCATTCACCGTTCCGTGCATGTCATCGTCCTCTCCCGGGACGGTCGCATTTTGCTTCAGAAGCGCTCTGCTGACAAAGACATTCAGCCTGGGAAATGGGACACGGCGGTCGGCGGTCATCTTCTTCCCGGCGAAGACTATGAAGCCGCTGCTCGGCGCGAGCTGAATGAGGAAATCGGCCTTCCTGCCAGCACTCCTCTGCAAGCGACGTTCACTCTCAAGGTACGCAATGCCATTGAATCCGAGAACGTGCAGGTGTTCCTGGCTGTCAGCGACGGCCCCTTCCAGGCCCAGGCTTCGGAAATCGACGAGCTGCGCTTTTGGACCTGGCCTGAAATTGACGCTGGCCTCCAGGCCGCCATCTTCACCCCTATCCTAGTCCAGGAGCTGGCCGAACTGCGCACAAAGCCACCTCTCCGGGCCACGCCGCCAGCCATCAGCACCAGCAGTCACGACGAACTGCCGGCGCCATGACCAGCGCAACGCCTCCAAACGCCAGCGCAACCTGGCTAGTCCCGTCATCAACCGCGTCACTACAAGGGAGCCGCACATGGACTTCTACACCTTGGTCCGGCCAGAGCATCTCAATCACTACGGATACCTCTTCGGCGGCTGCATGTTGAAGTGGGTTGACGAATACGCCTACATCGCCGCGCTGCGCGAATTCCCCAGCTGCCGCCTCGTCACCCGGGCCATGGACGCGGCGTCCTTCACCCAAAGCGTCAACAACGGCGCCCTGCTCCGCTTCCGCGTTTGCCGCATCCACTTGGGGCGGACGTCCGCCACCTATAGAGTCACTGTCGTCGCCCGCGATTTCCAGGCCAATGACGTCTACCCGGTCTTTGAAATCTCTGTCACGATGGTGTCCATCTCCGCAGACGGGAAGAAGTCCCCCCTCCCAGAACCCATAGTCACCGGCGATGGTTCTGACTGCGACTGAATGATGTAGTCGCCAAGCCAGAGCCAGGGTCATTGCTTTTCAATATCGTGGCAGTATGCTCATAAAACCATATTTTATCTGGCCGAAAACTTGTTTTTTAGACGATTTAACGGTATACTAATAATGGTATCGCCCTGTAAATCTTGGAATCGAGGGTTTTCGCATTTTCATCGTCAAGCCGTCAGCGCCGAAACGCTCTTAAATGGAGATATCCAACCATGAAACGTTTTCTCTTCACCTTCAC
>Ga0123334_1000867_pt1 | contig 40449 bp, 39 predicted proteins | sample BiotimSIPDNA_FD_89706 | JGI IMG/M metagenome (GOLD analysis project Ga0123334, IMG submission 89706) | Anaerobic biogas reactor microbial communites from Washington, USA - Biogas_R1 time_0 SIP DNA | ecosystem: Engineered > Bioreactor > Anaerobic > Unclassified | place: Washington, USA...
ATAAATCGTATCTTTTTCATGACCGGCTCCTTTCGTATGTGGCTCTGCACTACGTTGGTTTATCCGATCCGTAGTGTAACCCACGGCCTACGAATTCGGAGTCGGTCGTTCCATTTTGACTAGCAGGAGAAAAGCCGGGGGGTGACGACCGACCCGGCCCGTCACCCCCCCGAAGGTTTGTTAGGTCTAGGTGATCGCGAGTCCTGAGGTCACTCTCGAGAAAACAGCACTGAGCTGGCTGGTGATGTTCGGGTTGGCGGCAAGCAGGGCCAGCGCGATCAGCACGAGCAGCAGGGCATATTCGATCACGGTCTGCCCTTCTTCTTCCCGGGTAAGTTTCGTTTTGAGATCCAGATATTTCGCATACAGTGAAAGCATGGTTGTTTCTCCTTTGTTGTTTGTGCTGGCAATCAAAACCTTTGGAAATGCAGCATAGGCTAAATCAAATAACAGTGAGGGGTGCAGCAACTTTACACCCGGTCACAAAAAAAAATGTCAACCGAATGTCAAATATTGTAAATGGCAGGAACTCTCAAAAGATCACTTCGCCCGCCCTTTCAGCCCAGCGATATCGCCGAAACTGCTTTCTGGGACACTTCATCGGCATCGGGACCGTGATTCTTCTTTACTTTCGCGAAAATATTAAGAGCATAGGCAATTGGGTCGATACATTTGCGTGTCACGGCGGTATTACCGGATCGATCGCTTTTGATGGACCTGAATGTTTTGTCCAGGGCCGGGGATCATGAGGTTTGACTATGCAACTATCAGGCTTATTGAAACGTCTGTCGCCGACTAGGGAGCAGCTCTGGTACAGCATCCCCTTTTTCTTCATCATACAAAAATGCTTCCGAGAGAACCTTCCGCTTCTTGATTTCTGGTGGCACCTGAAAATGGGGCAGGTCATTCTAGAAAATGGCGCCATCCCCCGAACCGACATATTTTCCTTTACTGCGGCGGGGAAGGTCTTTGTCGTTCAAAACTGGCTGGCAGAAACCATTCTTTATGCAGTTTATGCGCTTGGCGGGGAGAAGATTCTGCTCCTTTTCAATACGGCCGTTTTCTTCGCCGTGATCTTCATTCTATGGCGCATCAGCCGGAGCCTGTCGCATAGTACATGGGCAAGTGTGTTCGCCACCATGGTCGTGGCCGTATGCCTCCCGGTAAACATCAGGCCACAGATTTTCTCTTTTCTTTTATTTGCCCTGTTTTATTGGATTCTCAGTTCCTGGGACGCGGGAGGTTTCAAACGAATCTATTGGCTCCCTATTTTGGTGGTAGCCTGGGTCAACCTGCATGGCGCTTTTGTGCTGGGGTTGGGACTCATGGCCATTTTCCTTGCCGTGGAAGCCATTCATCTGCGGGTAACCACCGTGGCGGGTGAATACGCCGATCGAAGAAGAATTGTCCATCTTGGGGCCGCCTTCATGTTGTCTCTTGTGGCTACGCTCGCCAATCCCGAGGGCTACGGGATCTATCGATATATTGGCACGGTTGTTAACGACGCCTCTTCGCGGCTGTTCGTGTCTGAATGGCAACCTCCACATATTATGGAACTTACGGGGATTCTATTATTTTTCTTCCCCTTTTTCCTCACGGCGATCACGCTTATTCTTTCTGAGAAACAGCCCCGGATGATTGATTTAATTCTGTTTACGGGATTTGCCTTGTTCGGCCTCACTGCAATGCGCAACTGCGCCTGGTTTCAATTGATTGCCACACCGATTCTGGCACGTCATCTTCCCTCGATTCCATGGAAATCAATGTTGGTTTGCTGGGGATCCGATCTTAAAAGAAACTCGTTGTTTTCCTTGTCCCCAGGTTCAGGAAATGTTCAAAGAATCAACCTCGCGGTTGCCGGACTTTTGGTTTTTCTGGTGTTGGTCAAATCTCCATTGTGGCGGAATCTGCAGGGTGAGGGTCTGCTCGACAGTCAGACTCCAGTGGGAGCAGCTGATTACATTGAGGAACATAATCTGAAGGGCAATACCTTTCATCCGCAGATTTACGGGGATTATTTGCTCTGGAGACTCTGGCCCCAGCAGCGTGTGTTTTTCGATGGAAGAGTGCATTTGTATGGGGAGGAGTTTGTGCGTGCCTACTTCCGGATTTACGAGGATTCCGATTGGGAAGATAGGTTGAAAAAATCCAAGATTCGTTATGTCTTGCTGGAGAAACCGCAGGAATCGGACGAAGGGAAAGGGTTGGTCGGCAGGATAGGGCGTTCTAGAAACTGGAAGAAGATATTTGAGGATTCCCGGTCTATTCTCTGGGAACGGCTGACGCCGATTGATTGAGACTGCTATGCCTGGAATTTTCCCCAAAAACGTCGAAGTCTCGGTGATCCTTCCCGCCTACAATGCGGCGTTTTGCGTAGAAAACAGCGTTAGTTCCGTCCAGCGGTTTTTGACTTCCTGCAGCCGGTCGTTTGAGATCATCGTCGTTGATGACGGGAGCGCTGATCGGACCTCTGAAATATTATCCGCACTGAGCATTCCGGAGCTACGTGTATTGCGAAATGACCGGAATGCAGGGAAGGGGAGCGCCGTCGCGCGCGCAATGCTTGTGGCAAGCGGCCAGTGCAGGATTTTCACTGATATCGATCTTCCCTATGATCTTAGAGCCATTCCTTTGGCGATGGAGCTTATCAATCGCCGCGATTATCATCTGGTGATCGGTGACCGGACCCTCCCCGGATCGAATTATTTTGATGATGTAAGCCGGCTGAGAAATGCGGCATCCAAAATATTTTCAACATTTATAAGGCTTGCGATCACGGGTGAGGTTCCCGATACCCAGTGCGGGTTCAAAGCATTCAGGGGGGATGTGGCTGAAGAACTTTTTTCACAGCTCCGGCTGAAGGGTTTTGGCTTCGACGTTGAATTGCTCTACGTTGCTCTTAAATATAACTTGGAAATTCGTCGAATACCTGTGCGTTACACGTCATCTTCGTCAACGACCGTCAACCCCTGGACGGATGGGGTGATGATGCTGTCTTCGATTATTCCGCTTCCGCTGTACTGGCGGATGGGGAGGTACAAAAGCGAGAAACTTGAAAAGCTGGGGATGGTCCGCTACTGGCCGTAGTCGCTTTGGTAATTTGTCTGCTTTCGACACAGGACCAGCAGAAGACCGATGCAAAAGAGAAACAGGGCTACGGGGGCCATCTTGAAGGGTTCGAAACGGCTAAGACTGGAACGAAAGAAGAACTCCAGGTAGAGGCCGATTATTCCCATCACGATTAGCAGATACCCCTTGTTTATCCTTTCTCGAAGAATCCAGGCTGCCGAGATGATCATGGGTGCGAGAAGAAGGGTAAGGTCATAATAGAGCAGTTGAACCGAAAACATCACCGATAGTGCGGCCTGCAGGGAAAACTGAAGGTCAAAATCCTTGCTCTTTCTCTCCCTTCCAGTCTTCCCGTTCACCCAAAAATGACTCAAGGCTACAAGCATCGCCCCAAACAGCACAAAATAACCATTGCCAGCAGCGGGGGTGCGAGCAAACAATCGGGTGATCAAGGCAAAAAGGCCGACTCCCTGATCGGGTGGCAGTTGAACCCCCTGCAGCAATTCCTGTCCATAAACATATTGGGAGGCCGTTTTCAGATAGGCAAGAAACCCGTCAAAACCCAGCATATGAAGGCTGCCTGAAATCAGAACAACTGCCACAGTGGCGAAGCCGGCCAGCATGCGCCAGCGCCTCTCTAGCAAGACAAAAACCAAAAAGATGAGAAAGAGTGGGGGCTTATAGTAGGAGAGCGCGAGCGCCGCTCCGGCAAGAAAATCCCGGTTGTTTTTAAGGAAATGATAGATCAGGGAAAACATCAATAACCCGAGACAGGACGTTTGACCACCCGCCAGGCAGTTGACCGAAAAAGGGACGAAGGCTATCGCGCAGAGAAAGAAAAGCGACTTCATCTGATTTGAAAGAGGGGTGTGCGAGAGGATAAGAGCAATGGAGCTGCCCGCAAGCAGCAGGGAAAACACCAGCCATGCGAAATACGCCTGCTGGAACGGAAGCCATGAAAAAAGGGAGAAGAGTTTTGCGACAAGGGGGGGGTAGGCGAAGGGGAGGTAAAGTTCCTCAACCGGATTGTCTCCGACAATCTGGCGCTGGCGCTGATGCGATGCCTCGAAATCGTAGAGTTGATGGATATTGTTTTTTGCGTTTTCCCCCGCAACGTAGAAGCAGATGAAGTCTCCCCCCACCAGCGTATTGTTGGGGAGAAGTATACCGTTAGAATGGCTGTAGTTAGCCTGGTAGATCCGGATGGTTGTTATGAGGACAATACAGTTGAACAGGATAAAGAGGAAAAGCGCAAAATTCCGGAATGGGATCGGCTTGCCTGTATTGAGCATCGGAGGATCGATTGCGTTTATGTAATTGCTTGAATCAGATATAGTTGCCTACGCTTGGTGAATATCCTATCTAGCGGCCGGAAGTCAAGAAAACATGGGTTTGCCCCTACCCCACAAACCGATACCCGCCGCCGTAGACGGAGAGGATGAATTTGGGGTTGGAGGGGTCTTCCTCGATCTTCTTGCGCAGCTTCAGGATGTGGGTGTCGACCGTGCGGGTGGTGGGGTAGCTGTCGTAGCCCCAGACTTCGTTGAGCAGCCGATCGCGGCTGACGACGACCTCGCGGTTGTGGATCAGGTAGCTGAGCAGGTCGAACTCCTTCTGGGTGAACTCCACGTGGCGGTCGCCGATGGTGGCGCGGTAGCGGTCGAAGTCGATCTCCACGTTGCCGAAGCGGTAGCGCGACAGCTGCGGCTGGGCCGACTGGCGCCGCAGGCAGACGCGGATGCGGGCCATCAGCTCCCGGACGCCGAACGGCTTGGTGACGTAGTCGTCGGCCCCGATCTCGAGCCCGAGCACCCGGTCGAGCTCCTCCCCCTTGGCCGTGAGCATGATGATGGGGGTCGAGACCGACCGCTGCCGCAGCTCGCGGCAGACGTCCAGCCCGCTGATGCCGGGAAGCATGACGTCGAGCAGGATGAGGTCGGGGCCGTCCTGGAACACCCGCTTGAGCGCCTCCTCCCCGGTAGCGGCCTTGAGGACCTTGTACCCTTCTTTTTTAAGGTTGAGCTCGAGCCCCATGGCCATTTCGGCGTTGTCTTCGACGATGAGTATCTTGATCATTAGCTTTCCAGCCCCCGTTTCAGCCGCGCTTCGACAGCCGTGATCCTGGTCTTCTGTGCTTTAGCCACCGGGAAGCGGAGGCGGAAGCGGCTCCCCTGGCCGACCTCGCTCTCGGCCTCGACTTTCCCCCCGTGGTCTTTCATGACCTGGGCCACGAGGTAGAGCCCCAGGCCGCACCCTCCTTTTTCAGCCGTCCCCGGGACCCGGTAGAAGGCGTCGAAGATCCGCTTCTTCTCTTCGGCCGAAATCCCGATCCCGTTATCCTGCACTTCCACGACCACCTCGTCCCCCTCGCGCCAGGCGTTGAGCCGGATCAGGCGGGAGGCGCCCGAATACTTGCGCGCGTTGTCGATCAGGTTCGCCACCATCTGGTAGACCTGCTCCGGGTTGTGCCGCACCGGGGGCAGGCCGGGCTGGATCGAGAGGCGGAGCTCGAATCCCTTCATGAACAGGTAGTCGCTGAAATCCTGGGCCACCTGCGCCACCGCCTCTTCGACCTGCCCCTCGGGCATGGCGGGCGGGGGGAGGTTCTTCTCCCGGCGGGAAAAATCGAGCACGTTGTTGATCAGCCGGCTCAGGCGCGCGCTCTCGCGGGCGATGATGCTGAGGTAATTCTTCCGGTCCTCGGGCGCGAACTCCCCGTTGTCGTCCGCCAGCGTTTCGCTGTAGAGGCGGATCAGGCTGAGCGGGGTCTTGAACTCGTGCGAAACCCCGCTCACGAAGTCGGAGCGGAGCTGGAAGGAGCGGATGTCCCACGACACCTGGATGAAGAGGAAGAGGCCGAGGGCCAGGATCAGGCCGAACATCACCGCCGAAAGCGCCATGAACCAGAGTTCGCGCCGCGATCCGGAGCCGGCGGGGACGGGGTCCGACACCACCCGCAGCTTCCAGTAGGGGAGGAGGTTCTGGAAGGAGGCGATCGTTTCCCCCTCCTCCCGCCCGAGGCTCGCGAGCTGCTGCGAGTCGACCAGCGCGGCCGAGCGGAGCGACTCGAAGGCCCCCTGCCGGGCGTAGCTCGGGATCAGGCCCCGCTCGAGCCAGCGGAAGGAGAGGAAGAAGCCGACGGTGAGATCCTCCCCCCCCGGCTGCGGCAGGCGCGTCATGAAGACCTGGTAGGGGGTGTCCTGGTGGTGGAAGGCCTGGGGGTAGGTCCGGTTCGGCTGCTCGAGCCGCTCGGGGGAAAAATGGGACCGGATGCCGGCGGCCGTTTTCATCCCCGCCAGGAAGAAGGAGTCGGTGCGGTAGGTGTCCCCCGTTCCCAGCCGCGATTCGAGGTTCGGGAGGACGCGCTCGAGCTGGGCGGCCGACAGCTCCCACCGCCCCTCGAGCAGGTCGTGGTAGAGGTCGTGGACGGTGGGGAGGGGGTGCTCGAGGAGCGGCGCGTCTTCGCTCGTCGCCACGCCGAGGACGAAAGGGAGCTGGGAGCCGTCGTAAGCGTCTCCGTAGCGGCTCACCAGGAGCCGCAGCGCCTCCCGCGCTTCCGTTTCCCGCCCGGCGCGGCGCAGCGCCCGGGCGGCGCGGTAGAGCGCCGTCCCGCGCAGCCGGGGGGCTACGGGCAGGGCCTCGGCCTGGCGATACGCCTGCACCGCCCGGGCCCGGTCGCTGCTCTTTTCCAGCTGCTCCCCTTCGGCCAGGAGGCGTAAAAAGGCCGCGTTCTGCCGCCCCGCATGGAAGGGCGCGATCTCCTCCGGCGTTTCCTCTGGCGGCAGGGCGAGGCGGGGGAAGACCTGGCGCGCCCCTTCGAAGAGGAAGAAATTCTGCGCGATCGGGTGCAGGTCGCGGCGCCGGTTGAAGAATTCCCGGTAGCGGGCGAGCTCCTCGAGCGAATCCGCCCTGCGCGGGTCGTAGCGCAGCATCCCCAGGGCGTGCGGGTCGAGGCAGTCCTCGGCCAAAAGCGCGATGCGCCCTTCCATTTCGCGCGCCAGCCGCTCCCCGGCGTCGTCGAGGTTCGCGGTGGAGAGTTCCCGGGCCCGCAGCCGCTGCTCGTAGAGGGAGACCACGCTGAAGCCGAGCAGGACGAGGGTGGCCACCAGCACCGCCAGGAGGTAGAGGCGGACGGCCTTCAGGCGGAGGGTGCGGTTGTTTCTTCTCAGGAGCGCCATAGGGTTCGAAAGCCCGCTGATGGTTGAAAACAAACATACTATGGGGTTTGGCGCCGGGGATCAAGGAAAATTGCGGCGGGTGGCCCCGGCGTTTTTCGGTAAATCCCCCGCCGGCGCGGCCGATGAGGCTAGGGAATTGCTTATTGCCGAGGAGACCATGGACCCGATCGCCGAAGATTTCTTCCCCCCCATGCCCGCCAGGCTCGAGGAAACCGGGCTCAACGTGAAGTTCGTCAGCGCCCTGCTGTTTCGGAGCATGTACCTGCTGGGGCTCGAGACCAACGTGGCCATCGCCGCCCAGCTCCGGCTGGGGCAGGGGATCGTCGACGACCTGCTCGGCAAACTCAAGCAGCAGGGGTTCATCGAGATCAAGGGGTTCGAGGGGGCCGACTCCCGCGTCGCCCGCTACTCCCTCACGACCGCGGCTCGGGACCTCGCCATCGAATCGGCCCGCCAGTGCGAGTACGTGGGGCCCCTGCCGGTCCCCCTGGCCCAGTACCAGGAGCAGGTGGTGCGCCAGGGCCTCGCCAACGAGCAGATTTCGATGGAGCGGCTCGCTTCGGCCCTCTCCCACCTGGTGCTTCCCGCGAGCGTGATCCGCCGCCTCGGCCCCGCGGTCAATTCGGGGCAGTCGCTCCTGATCTACGGCCCCCCCGGCAACGGGAAAAGTTCGATCAGCGAGGCGATCGGGCGGGCGTTCGCGCAGCCGATCTTCATCCCCCACTGCGTCGAGGTGGACGGGCAGGTGATCCGCGTCTACGACCCCACCGTGCACGAGGAGATCCGGGAGGAGAAGAGCGGGGCGGGGGACTACCGCGAGCTTCTGAAGAAGAGGCCCGACCCGCGCTGGACCCGCTGCCGCCGCCCGGTGGTGGTGACCGGGGGGGAGCTGACCCTCGAGATGCTCGACCTCGATTTCGACCAGACGGCCAAGTTCTACGAGGCCCCGCCGCAGATGAAGGCGATCGGGGGGGTCTTCATCATCGACGATTTCGGCCGGCAGCTGGTGCGCCCCAAGGACCTGCTCAACCGCTGGATCATCCCGCTCGAGCGCCGGGTGGATTACCTGAAGCTCCACACCGGAAAAAAGTTCGACGTGCCGTTCGACGAACTGGTGATCTTCTCCACCAACCTCTCGCCCCGCGAGCTGATGGACCCCGGGCTGATGCGGCGGGTCAAGTACAAGCTCCATCTCGACCCCCCCTCGATGGCCGACTACGTCAGCATCTTCCAGGGGGTCTGCCGGCGCAGGGAGATGGACCTTCCGGACGAGATCCTCTCCTGGCTGCTCGAGGATTTCTACCCCCGCCACGGCGGCTCCTGCGCGGCGTTTCACCCCGCCTTCATCGTGGAGCACGCCGAGGCCACCTGCCGCTACATGGGGCGCGAGCCGCGCCTGACCAGGGACCTCGTGGCCGACGCGCTCGAAAACCTCTTCCTGGTGGAACGCGCGCCAGGGGCGTCCGCGCCCGGGGCGTCCGCGCCCGAGTCGTCCGCGCCCGAGTCGTCCGCGCCCGCCGTAGGGTCCGCCCGGGCCGAGCGCGCCTCCTGATTGGGATTGATTTTCCTCATCCATAGGATTTTCATTAGGGGAGGAGGAGGCTTCATGCGCCGACCGCTCGTTTTGCTTTTGCTCTCTTGTTCTGTTGTTTCCCTCGTTGCCGCCGAAGCGGAAAAACCCGCATTTCGATGGATCGACCCCGCCGGGGAGACCGCGGGGGTGAGCCTGGCCACGCGCCGGGCGGAGTCGCTCGAGGCGGCCGTTGTCACCGGCCCCCCGGTCGAGATCGAGGTCCGGCGCGAGGTGTCGGGGGCCACCACCCGCGTCACCCGCACCGTCTACGGGAAGGACGTCAACGGGCGGCGGCGGCTGGTCGAGACCGTCGTCGAGGAGATCGGGGAGCTGAAGGGGGGCGGTCACGACGCCACCCGCACCGTTTCCCGGGCCGGCCCGGGCGGCGCGATGCGGGCGGTCGAGCGGCAGACGCAGCGGGCGGTGCCGGAAGGGGAGGGGTTCGAGGTCACCTTCCGCTCCCTGGTCCCGGGCGTGTCGGGCGCCATGGAGGAGCGGGAGCGGGTGCGCCAGAGCGAGCGGCGCGACGGGGAGGCGGTCGAGATCGACCGCGTGCGCTACCAGCCCGACCTGTCGGGTAAGTGGAGCGTCGTCGAACGGCGCGTGAGCCAGAGCACCGCGGCGGAGGGGGAGACGCGCACCGATGAGGCGCTCTACAGCTACGACGTGAACAACCGGCTCAGGCTCGAGCGGCAGGTCGAGGCGCGGGAGTGGAAGGATTCGGCCGGCCGGAGCCGGATGGAGGCCCAGATCTTCAATGCCGACCTTGAAGGCAGGCTCCGCTTTGCCGGCCGGGTCCGGCAGAGCCGGCGGGAGCTGGGGGACGGGGGTGTGGAAACGGTCGAAACCCGCGAGGAGGCGAGTCCCGCCGCCCCGGGCGAGGGGGTGCGGGTGGTGCGCCGGATCGTCGAGCGGAGCGCTCCCGCGGGAGCCGAAAGGACCCGCCGGGTGCTCGAGGTGCAGGAACCCTCTCCGAACGGGGGGATGCGCGTCACCCACACCCGGGAGACGGTGGAGACCCGGTAGCCCGGCCTACCTCGTCACATCTATCAGCGACAGCGGGTCGACGCGGGCGCCGGAGAGGGTGACGGTCCAGTGCAGGTGGGGGCCGGTCACGCGGCCGGTCGCGCCCACCTTTCCGACGATCTCCCCCTTCTTGACGACGTCCCCGGCCTGGACCGACATCTCCGAGAGGTGGGCCAGGTAGGAGCAGGCGCCCAGGCCGTGGTCGAGGATCACGGTGAGGCCGGAGTAGTAGAGGTCCTGGGCCAGCGCCACCCGGCCGGCGTTGGGGGCGGCGACGGGGGTGCCGGCGGCGCCGCGCAGGTCGACCCCGGTGTGGGGCTTGCGCGGCTGGCCGTTGTAGACCGTGCGCTTGCCGAACTCGCTGATCAGCGCGCCCGGGACCGGCTTGGCGAAGGGGCCGCTCCAGAGGCGCGCGGGGGAGAGGGCGCCGAAGACGGCCTCCACCTCGGCGCTCTCGCGCTCGATCCGGGCGAGCACGGCTGCAGGCGGGGTCACGTATTTCGGCTCGACCTTGAGATGGCGGGTGGGGAAGCTCTTCCCGCGCACGGTGAGGGTGTCGGCGCCCGTGATCTTTTCGCCCCCCGGCAGCGTCCCCTCGAGCCGCAGGGTGTAGGTCCCCGGCTTCGTGCCGAGGTCGACCCCCACGAGGGCGTTCCAGGCCCCGTCGACGGGGAAGGCGGGGAAGGAGCGGCCGAAGGCGCGGATCTCGAGCGAGTCGAGCCGGGTCCCGATCCTGAGGAGCACGACCTCCCCGGGGGTGAGCGGACCCGCCGCGGAGATCGCGAGCGGCTGCCCGGAGGCCGGCACGGGGGGGTGCATCAGAAGCAGGAGCGGGAGCAAGGGGGCGAGGATTCGTAAGCGCATGGGGCGATTGTAGCGCAGGGGGGCGCGGATTTCGAGCCTTTCCGGGCACGCCAGGCCGGAAGGGGTGGAAAGTCGCGCCGCTTTTTGTTTTAATTTGGTAAGGCCGTCATCGGGGCCCGCGGGGCCGCCGGAGAAATCGAAGCCATCACCCTGGAGGGGATCATGAAAAGGAAAACGGTGGGAGTGCTGCTGTCCGGATGCGGGGTGCAGGACGGGAGCGAGATCCACGAGGCGACGCTCACGCTCTACTTTCTCGACAAGATGGGGGCCGACATCCTCTGCATGGCGCCGGGCAAGAACCAGGCCGACGTGGTGAACCACGTCACCGGCTCCCCCGTGGAGGAGACGCGCAACTGCCTGACGGAGGCGGCCCGGATCGCGCGGGGAAAGATCCGCGACGTGAAGACGGTGATGACGGACGACATCGACGCCCTCGTCATCCCGGGCGGGTTCGGCGCGGCCAAGAACCTCTGCACCTTCGCCGTCGACGGGGCCGACTGTCTCGTCGACGATGACGTGGCGGCGCTCTTGCGCGAACTGGCCCGGGCGGGCAAGCCGATCGGCGCCCTCTGCATCGCCCCCACCATCCTCGCCGCGCTTTTCGGGCGCGAACTCTCCCCGACGCTGACCATCGGGATGGACGGGGCCACCGCCGGGGCGCTCGAGGAGATGGGGGCGAAGCACAAAAAGGCGCAGGCGACCGACATCGTCGTCGACGAAAAGAACCGGATCGTGACCACCCCCTGCTACATGATGGCCCAGGGGATCGCCGAGGTGGGTGCGGGAGCCGAAAAACTCGTGGCCCGGATCCTCGAAATGATCGCGTGAGGGGGCTCGACACGGTCCTGTTCGACTGGGACGGGACGCTGGTCCATTCGGAGCGCGTCTGCTACGAGGCCTTCAGCCGGAGCATGGAGCATTTCGGCGTCCCCTTCAGCGAGGAGATCTACGCCCGGCACTTCACCCCCGACTGGAGGAGGATGTACCGCGAGCTGGGCCTCCCCGAGAGCCGGTGGGCGGAGGCGGAGGAGCTCTGGACCCGCCACTACGGGGAGCGGGTGCCCGAACTGCGCGCCGGGGCGGAGAACGTGATGCGCGCGCTCGGGGAGCGCGGGGTCCTCCTCGGGGTGGTCTCGAGCGGCTCCCGCGCCCGGGTGAAGGGCGAGATCGCCGCCCACGGTTTCTCCGGCTCCTTCGGCGCCGTCGTCTGCGGCGAGGACGTGCGCCTTCCCAAGCCCCACCCGGAGGGGGTGCTCAGGGCGCTCGGGCAGCTGCAGAAGGACCCTCGGCGCTCCTGCTACGTCGGGGACCACCCGGTCGACATGGAGACGGGGCGCCGGGCGGGGGTGCGCGTCTTCGGGATCCGGAGCGGTTTTCCCGCCCCCGGCCTCGGGGAGGCGGCCGACCGTCTCCTCGGCTCGCTCGACGAACTCCTGCTCTTCACCGAAAACTAGGTGTAGCGCACCAGGTCCCGCACCGCCTCGACGATCTCCTCCCGGTTCGGCTTGCTGAAGTAATCGCCGTCCCCCCCGGCCGCGGGGCGGTGCTCCCGGGCCGGCAGGGTGCGCGGCGGGGCCAGGAGCCAGTCGAACCCCCCCTGCTGTTCGATCACCTTCTGCATCATGTAGGCGGTGGCCCCGCCCGGGACGTCCTCGTCGACGAAGAGGATGCGGTGGGTGCGCCGGAGCGACTCGACGAGCCTCCCTTCGGTGTCGAAGGGGAGCAGGGTGCGGACGTCGACGACCTCCGCCTCGATCCCCGCCCGCGCGAGCAGTCCGGCCGCCTCGAGCGCGATGGCGCAGCAGGCGCCGTAGGTGGCGATCGTCACGTCGCGCCCCGGGCGCACGGTCTCGGGCACCCCCAGCGGGAGGGAAAACTCCCCGATGTTGTCGGGGAGCGGCGCCCGCAGCCGGTAGCCGTTGAGCACCTCCACCACCAGCGCCGGGTCGTCCGACCGGAAGAGGGTGTTGTAGAAGCCGGCGGCCTGGGTGGCGTCGCGGGGGACGCAGACATGGATCCCCCGGACGAGGTTGAGGATCCCCGCCATGGGGGAGCCGGAGTGCCAGATCCCCTCCAGCCGGTGCCCGCGGGTGCGGATGATGACGGGCGCCTTCTGCCCGCCGCGGGTGCGCCAGCGGAGCGAGGCCAGGTCGTCCGACAGCACCTCGAGGGCGTAGTGGATGTAGTCCAGGTACTGGATTTCGGCGATCGGGCGGAAGCCGCGCAGCGCCAGGCCGATCGCCTGGCCGATGATGGTGGCCTCGCGGATCCCGGTGTCCATGACCCGGTCGGCCCCGTACTTCGCCTGCAGCCCCGCAAACCCCTGGTTGACGTCCCCCAGCCGTCCCACGTCCTCCCCCATGGCCACGAGTTCGGGGTGGCGCTCGAAGGCGGCGTCGAAGCAGGCGTTGAGGATCTCGAACCCCTGCCGGACGGGGGATTGTTCCGAATAGCGGGCGGGGACCGGCGTGACGCGGAGGGGGGAGCGGGCCGATTCGCTGTAGAGGTGCGACCCGTAGCGTTCCGCGGCCGCTTTCTTCTGCCCGGCGATCCAGCTCGTGAGGGCGGGGTCTTCCCCCCCGAGGAGCTGCGCCTCGGCCGCGGCGGCCAGAAGATCCCGCCGCAGCGGGTGCGGGGCCTCCCGGAGCCGGCGCGCGGCGAGTTCGAACGCGCCGGGGTCGGCGGCTTCCCCGGCCGCGGCCTCGAGCAGCCCCAGGAGCCGGTCGCGCTCGGCGTCGAGCGGGGCGCGGTAGGCGCTCCAGGCGCGGTCGCGCGCGTCGAGCGCGTGCGCCTTTTCCTCCCCCTCGATGGCGTTGAGCTCCTCCGGGGTCGCGAACGCCCCGGAGATCAGCCACGCGCGCATCCTGAGGAGGCAGTCGTGCTCCCGCTCCCACTTGAGGCGCTCGGGGGGCTTGTAGCGCTCCTGGCTCCCTGAGGTGGAATGCCCGTGCGGCTGCGTCAGTTCGGTGACATGGACGATGCCGGGCACGTGGTCGCGCCGCACCGCCGCGGCGGCCTCCTGGAAGGTGCGGTAGAGCGCCGCGTAGTCCCACCCGCACACGCGGAAGATGCGGATCCCGCAGCCGGCGCAATCGGCCGCGCCGGCGCTTTCGCGGAAGCCCTCGAGGATGATCGAGATGTCGCTCTTGGCGAGCTGCAGCTCGTTGGGGACCGAGATGCCGTAGCCGTCGTCCCAGATCGCCAGGAGCATCGGCGCCTGCATGACGGCGACGGCGTTGATCGATTCCCAGAAAGCCCCTTCCGCGCAGGAGGCGTTGCCGATGGTGCCGAAGGCGATCTCGTTGCCGCCGTCGCTCCAGCGCCCGGCGCCCAGGTCCGGCCGCCGGCGGTAGAGCTTGGAGGCCAGGGCGAGCCCGACCAGGCGCGGCATCTGCGCCGCCGTCGGCGAGAGGTCGGCCGAGGAGTTCACCCCCTCGAGCTGGTGGCGCCACCGGCCGTCCGCGTCGAGCAGCCGCGTGGCGTAATGCCCCGTCATGTGGCGCCCGCCGAACCAGGGCTCGGCGTCGGGGTCGGCGTGGGCGTAGAGCTGCGCGAAGAACTGCTCCGGGGTGACCAGCCCGAGGGCCAGCATCAGCGCCTGGTCCCGGTAATAGCCCGACCGGAAATCGCCGGGGCGGAAGGCGCGGGCCAGGGCGACCTGCGCCGCTTCCTTGCCGTCGCCGAAGATGCCGAACTTGGCCTTCCCCGAAAAGACCTCCTGGCGGGCGACGATGCTGAGGAAACGGCCGAGCCACGCGGTGCGGTAGTCCTCGAGGACGGCGGCCCGGTCCGGGAGTGCGGCGGCAAGCGGCGGTTTTTTCTTCATGGGCGCGCCCCTTTCTTTCCTGCCTTCCATTGTAGCGCATAACGGGGGCGGGCGCCCGCCGGCGGAGAAGAATCGGGGGGCAAAAGAGTATTCCGTCCCCCCCTTCCGCCCGATAAGGGGGGCGAAGGAGGCGATGTGTGAACGGTATCATCCTGCTCGACGCCGCCCTGCGGCCCCTGGCGGGCGACCCGGAATCGGTCAGGATCCTGGCCTACCCGAACCCGGCGGATCGTCCCGAGGCGCTCGACGCCCTGATCGGGGACCGGATCCTCTCGATCCTCGACGCGGAGCAACTTGCCGCCGAGGGCTCCACGGTGGCGCAGCTGCAGTCGGGGAAGCGCCGCTACCTCTGCCGCGCCTTCCAGCTCGCCACCCGCTGGGCGCAGGGCGTGCCCGACGCTTCCGTCGCCCTGCTCCTCGAGCGGGGGCTCGCGGCGGCGCCCGGCGGGCGCGACCGGCGCGCGCGGGGGCTCGCGGACCCCTTCGGCTTCGCCCCCGACCCCGCTCTCTACTGCCTCACGCGCGCGCACCGGGACGTGCTGGCCGCGCTCCGCACGGTCCTGCGCGAGGGGCGCGGCGCCGCCGCGCTCCTGGGACAGGCGGGAATGGGGAAGACGACGCTGCTGGCCTTCCTGGCGGGGAGCCTCCGGCGGCAGTGCGATTTCGTCCACCTCTCCGGCCCCTCGAGGGGGAGCGGGCAGCTGGCGCGGGCCGTCATGGGGGCCCTCGGGATCGAAGGGGGGGATTGCGCCGCCGCCGACGCCCCGGGGCGCCTCGAGCGGGAGCTCGTCCGGCGGGCCCTCGCGGGCCGGCGCGCGGCCGTCATCGTCGACAACGCCCAGGAACTGGACGGGGACGCGCTCGGACGCCTCGTAGCGCTGGCGGAGCCGGCGCTCGGGCGGCAGCGGCTGCTGACCGTGATCCTGGCCGGGAGGCCGGGGCTGGCCGACCGCCTCGCGGGGCGGGGGGAAGAGGCGCCCGGCCGGCGGATCGGCGTCTACTGCCGGCTGACGCCCATGGACGCGGCCGAGACGCGCGGGTACGTGCTCCACCGGCTCCGGCTTTCCGGCTGCGCCCCGGGGGCCTTCACCCCCGCGGCCCTCGACCTGGTGGCCCTGTATTCGCGCGGCATCCCGCTCAGCGTCAACATGCTCTGCCGCCACTCCCTGTCGCTGGCCGCCTCGATCGGCCTCCCGGCCGTGGACGAACGGATCGTGGAGGACTCGGCCTACGACCTGGTCCTGCGCTCGCAGGCGCTCTCCCCCTGGGACGAGGGGGGGGGCGGGGGCCGCTCCCGCGCGAAACCCCACCTTTACGTGGTCAAGAGCTAGATTCCGGTCCGCGCGCCCCGGGCGCCAGGAGGGGGTGGTCCAGGACACGGCCGATCTCGGGGACGACCAGGTCGGCGGCGGCCAGCCACTTTGCCCCGAGGGTGCTCCGCACGGCGACGCACGTCATCCCGGCGGCGCGGGCGGCCTCGATCCCCAGCGGCGCGTTCTCCACCACGAGGCACTCGCGGGGCTCGACATCGAGCGCGCGGGCCGCGGCGAGCCAGGGGTCGGGGGCGGGTTTCGTGCGCCCGGCCCCGTCGCCGGTGACGACGGCCCCGAAGCACTCCCGCAGCGCGTCGTCCAGGAGGAGGCGGACGTTGCGCGAGTCGCTGCCGGTGACCAGGGCGAGGCGGTATCCGCGCTCCCGCAGCTCCCGCACCACCCGGAGGGCGCCCGGGAAGGGGCGGACCTCCAGGATGGCCTGGAAGTAGCGGCGCTTTTCCTCGAGGAACGCCTCCCGCTCCCCGGGCGGGATCTCCACCCCCGATTCCCGCATCAGGAGGGGGAGGATGTCGCCCGAGCTGCGCCCTTCGTTGCGGAGAACGGTCTCGTCCCGGATCGTCCCCCCGCGCAGCTCGAACGCCCGGCGCCACGCCCGGCAGTGGTAGCCGAGGGTGTCGAACAGCACCCCGTCGAGGTCGAACAGGACCGCCCGGATCATCGCCGCGCTCCGGCGTCCGGCCGCGACAACCCCATCAGGGCCGAGGCGCGGAGCGCGGCCACGGTGAGGGGGTCGTCTTCCTCCGCCCCCCGCCACTGCTGCCAGAACAGGCTCATCTCCCGCTGCGCCGCCTCCGCTGCCCCCTTGCGCTGCAGCAATTCGGCCAGGTGCAGCCTGGCCTCGGCGTAACGGGGGTTGTAGGAGAGGCTGTCGAGGTAGGCCTGCTCGGCCTCCTCCTCCTGCCCCATCCGCTCGTGGATCTTCCCGATCAGGTCGAAGAAGAAGGCGCAGTCGTACGGGGTGCTCCAGTACCCGAGCTTGTCCCGGATCCAGACCAGGTCGTTGACGGCGGCCGCGGCCTCGGCGCGGCGCCCCTCCTCGGCCAGGATGCGGGCGTTCAGGTAGAGCCAGTACTTGTAGGCCGGCTTGTAGTTCATCGCGGTGATGGAGCTGGAATCGAGGATATCGCGCAGCTGCCCCAGGGCGCGGCGCGCGGCCGCGAGGTCGCCGCGGCCGATCTCGATCATGCCGAGGATCCAGACCAGCTCGTCGTGGGGGGCGTCGTACTGGACCGAGCCGAGCAGCCCCAGTCCGCGGCGGCACATTTCGCGCGCCTCCGCCGCCCGCCCCGCGCGGTAGTGGACGTAGGCCAGCGCCGCGTACGACTGCGCCATCTGCACCTTGTCGTCGGTGGCTCCGGCGATCGACCGGAGCCGCTCCAGGGCGGCGTCGCCGCGCCCGGTCAGCATCTCGATGAAGGCGAGGTTGCGGATGGCGTAGAAGATGTCGGGGTCCATCTCGATGGCGCGCGATTTCATCTCCCGGGCGCGCTCGTATTCCCCCGCCTGCATGTGGGCGTCCCCGAGGCTGTCGTAGGCGTTGGCGCTCCGGTCCAGCTCGAGGTAACGGCGGCAGGCCTCGAGCGCCCTGGCGTGCTCCCCCTTCCAGGAGTAGCAGTAGGCCAGGTGGTTGTAGACGCGGGCGTAATCGGCGTCGAGGCTGAGCGCGTCCTGGTAGCGGCTGATCGCCTCGTCGACGTCGGCGGTGTGGAAGTACGACTCGGCCAGTTCGTAGAGGTACTCCCGCTTGTGCGGGCGCAGCCCGATGAGGCGCTGCAGGTAGACGCGCTCGTCGAACGGCTGGCCGAAGACACGGGCCAGGAAGGCCTCCACCCGCAGCTGGTCCTCCTCGGTCAGGGCCCCCGACTGGCGCCGGGCGGCCAGGATTTCCGACTGCGCCGCGTCCCACTGGTTCTGGAAAATCCGGACCTCGCCCAGTTTGAGGTGGGCCAGGGCCAGGTTGGGGTCGATCTCGAGCGCGGAGCGGAGCTCCCGTTCGGCCGAGTACATGTCGAAGCTCTCCCAGGCCCGCGCGCCGCGGTGGTAGTGGCGCAGCGCGTCCCAGCGCGGCGAGAGCAGCTCGACCGCGGTGCGGTAGGCGCGGGGGCGGGCGCGGTAGCGGCGCTCCGCCGCGGCGGGGGCGTAGGCCTCGAGCGTGTACCGCGCCAGTTCGTCGATCCCCTGGTTGAGCAGGTCGTCGACCCCCCGGAAACGCCGGACCTGGACGCTCGCGCGGCCGCGGATGCGGCAGTCGAGGCGGATCTCGAGCTGGCCCAGCGAGTCGCTCACGTGCCCGCCGACCCGCACCGCGGGCTCCAGCCGCCGCTCGCGCCACGGCAGGCGCTCGAGCAGGGACGCGGCTCCGGCGCTTTGACGGCGCGCCCGCTCCATCCGGAGGAGGTGGCCGAATTCCTTGCCGTCGAGCACGCTGATCTCGGGGAACTGGGAGAGGGTGCGCCCGAGGACGAAGCTCACCACATCGGCGTCGACCGATTCGGAGCCGCCCGTGAAGTCCGCGAACTCGATGCAGGGGAGGTAAACCGGACGGGGGAGGAGGTAGAGGGCCGAAAGGGCCAGGGCCAGCAGGGCGAGGAGGGCGAGCGCGGCGGTCTTCGGGCGGCGGAGGCGCGAGAGGAGGGCCGGGAGGGGGCGCCCCGTCGTTTCGGGACGGGGCGCGCTCCCCGCGGGACGGGCTTGTGCCCGGAAGAGGGCCCAGGGACGGCGGTGCGGCCCGGAGGCGGCGGGGGCGGGTTCGGCCGGGGGCGGGGGCGGGGCGCCGGGGACCGCCCGGGCGAGTTCGCGGTCGCGCCGGATCCGCCTGAAATCGGCGCGCAGGTCGGCCGCGGTCTGGTAGCGCAGCTCCCGGTCCTTTTCGAGCAGGCGGCAGATGGCGTCTGCAAGCCTCGGGGAAATCTCCGGGTTGAGCCGGTTCGGGGGGGCGGGGACGCGGGTCAGGATCTGCTGGAAGAGGACGGGGTGCGACTTCCCGGTGAAGGCCGGGAGGCCGGTGGCCATCTCGTAGAGGACCGAGCCGAGCGAGAAGAGGTCCGAGCGCCCGTCGAGTTCCTCCGAGAGCGCCTGTTCGGGCGACATGTAGGGGAGGGTGCCGATGGCCACCTGCGGGGAGCTCAGGTACTCGGGCGAGATCTCGTCCCCCTGCGCGGCGGGGTCGGGGGCCTCGCCGGCCGCGGCCAGCTTGGCCAGGCCGAAATCGAGGATCTTGACGCCGCCGCGGCGGGTGACGAAGATGTTCGCGGGCTTGAGATCCCGGTGGATGATGCCCTTCGAGTGCGCCGCCTCCAGGGCGTCGGCGATTTCGAGCCCGAGGGCGAGGATGCGGTCCTCCTCGAGCGGCCTGTGCGGGAGGAGCTGCCGCACGGTTTCCCCCTCGAGCAGTTCCATGGCGATGAAGGGGCGCCCCTCGTGCTCCCCGATTTCGTAGATGGTGCAGATATTGGGGTGGTTGAGCGAGGAGGCCGCGCGCGCCTCGCGCTTGAAGCGCTGCAGGTAGGCCGGCTGGACGGCCAGCCGCTCGGGCAGCAGCTTGAGGGCGACCTCGCGGCCGAGGCGGGTGTCGCGGGCCCGGTAGACGAGGCCCATCCCCCCCTCCCCCAGCTTCTCCAGGATCTCGTAGTGTCCAACGATTTCGGCCATCCGCTCTCCCCGGGATTCGCAAGCGCCGCGGTGCGACTACCATAACCCAAAAGGCGCGCCGAAGCCAGCGGCCGGTGGATGGGCGTGCCGAAGCCGGCGGCCGGTGAATGGGGCGGCGGGGCGCCGGCCGGGCCTCCCCGGCGGCCTAAAGGAAAAAGCTTTTGGAAATCGGGAAGGGCCGTTACAATGGCGGGAAAAGGGTGGTGGGCGCCACAGGACTCGAACCTGTGACCCCTGCGGTGTGATCGCAGTGCTCTACCAGCTGAGCTAGGCGCCCCCGGCGAAGATAGTATTTAACATTCCGGTTCCCATTTGTAAATAGACTTTCCACGGGAGGTTCATTTAATGTCGGCCAACAGCAAATATCCCCTTCGGACCTGGATCCTCTCTCTCGCGTGCCTTCTGGTGGCCGCCCTGGCGGCGGTTCCTTCCATCCCCGCCCAGGAAGCCGGCGTCGATGACATCAAGTACGCGGAGGACTACGAGCGCCTCCAGGCGATCGCGGCGGTGAAAAACCCGACGCAGCGGGCACAGCAGATCGCGGCCATCTACAAGGAGCGGCCCGATATGGACTCGCGGCTCACGGCCTACGCCGACGGGCTTTTCACGGAGAACCTGGATGCGCTCCTCAAGCAGGGGAACTCCATCGCGGTGCGCGGCCTCTCGGAGCGGGCCCTCGGCGCGCGGCCGAAGTTCGGCGAGGCCTACCTCTATCTCGGGGTGGCGCTCAAGAACGAGGGGAAGATCGAGGAAGCGATGATGGCGTTCGCCAAGTGCCACCTGATCCAGAACCGTTTCCAGAAGAGGGCGAAGACCCAGCTCGACATCGCCTACCGGGCCCGGAACAAGGGGAGCCTCATCGGGCAGGAAAAGATTCTCGCGGCCGCGCAGAAAGAACTGAACTAGTCCGCGGCCGCCCCGTCCGCCTTGGACGCCCCGTCCGCCTCGGACGCTTCCGCCCGGATCGACCCGCGCAGCCTGGCCCAGCGCAGGTCGGCCGTTTCCAGCACGGCGCCCGAGAGGTTGGCCCACCGCAGGTCCGCGCTCCGCAGGTCGGCCCCGGAGAGGTCGGCGCGGCGCAGGTCGGCCCGGCGCAGGAGGGCGGCGCTCGCATCGGCCAGGCGGAGATCGGCCTTGCGCAGGACGGCGCCGCACAGGTCCGCCTTGCGCAGGACCGCCCGGCGCAGGTCGGCTTTCAGAAGGGAGGCGCGGCGCAGGTCGGCGCGCCCGAGGAGTGCGCCCCTCAGGTCGGCGCGGCGCAGGTCCGCGCCCCTGAGGTCCGCTCCCCTGAGGTCGGGGCTCCCGGCGAGTGCCGCGCGCCAGGAGTTCCAGATCCCGATGTCCGCGCTCCTGAGCGCGTCGATCAGCACCGTGAGGTGTTCCTTGTCCGCCATGCTCCTCCTGTCCCCGGCCCGCGCGCAAGCCCGGGCGGGTGCCGAGGACATTTACTACGTCCTAAAACGATGGATGTTTCGCGCACCCGCATGGGCAGAGGAGAATACCAAGACCTTAGTCGGGGAAATCGCAGAGGCGAGGATCCGGGGTAGCCGATGGTGGATGGTGGGGGGATCGAACCCCCGACCTCCGCATTGCGAACGCGGCGCTCTCCCAGCTGAGCTAACCACCCACGGTCGGCATTTCGGAGTCGCATTATCCATGATCGGGCCGTCGCTGTCAATCGGTGTTCGGGCCCGGGGGGCGGGGATGGGGCGCGGGGCAAAATGCCGGCAAGAAATTTCCCCACGGACCGGGGGGCGTGATATACTCCCGTTTTTCATGGCGCAGGAGAGTGCAGGGCGGCTGGACCTTTACCCACATTTCTGAGGATCAAAAGCTTGTCTGGAAAGAAAAACATCCCACCCCAAACGGCGGAACTGATCGACAAGGCGCTCGAAACCATCATCGACCAGTGGTACCTGAGCGTCAGCGACTACTACATCACAACGGAAAAGAAGACCGAAAACCCCGACATCTTCGGCCCCGCCGAGCTCAAGCGTTTTCACGACGAAAACGGGCACAGGATCAAGTTCGATAAGGGCGATCTCGATTTCACCTACGGCCTGTCGGTGACGGCCGACGAGGCGGAGTGCGGCATCGAGGTGAGCGTCAACAACAAGGTCCCGAATTTCGACTACGCCGAGCTGGCGCGGCGGATCGCCGACTACTACCGGGCCAACAGCGAGAAGGCCGTCGAGGGTTTCAAGAAAATCAGGAAGACGCGCAACTGCGACGTGTTCACCCTCGGGGAGGACATCGCCGGGAGCATCAAGGTGGAGACGCGCGAGGGGAAGGCCGACATCGTGCGGCTCTCCTTCGGCATCCGGGACAGTCTGCTCGAGGAGCTGATCGCGGACCCCGCCAACTTCATGGAACTGATCCACCACTACTGCGTGGCCCCGCTTCGGCGCATCTACGCCGAGGTGTACCGGATCAAGCGGAGATAAACCCGCGCCCTCGACGGGCGCGGCAAGGCGGCCGGCGGCTGCCCGACCCCGGAGCATGGGTCTCTCCGGCGGCGGGCGGCTTTTTTTTTGCCCCGGCCCGGTGGCTATTCGGCCGCGGCCCGGCCGAGGTGGATGGTGAAGGGCCCGACCGGCCTGCGCGTCCCCTCCTCCTCCAGTTTCGGGATGTAGAGGGTGGCCCCCTCGAAGAGGCTCTTCTTGCGGTCCGGGTTATAGAAGAAGAGGAAGCCGTCGGTGACCGACGCCGGCGCCATCGAGGCGTTGATCAGCTCCTTGGAGGTGAAATCGGACAGGGGCGACCCCGCGCGGGTGGAGGTCGCGTCGTCCCCGGAACCGATCCCCGGCATCCTCGCGGTCAGGCCGGAGCGGGTCACGTCGTCCACCACGATGGTCCCGGGGGTCGAGTAGATCTGCTCCCCCGCGGAGGTGATGAGGATGATGTTCCGGGTGCGGATGTTGAGGAAGCCGGTCGTCCCGTTCTGGATGATGATGTGGACGGGGTTGTACCCGCGCGAGTTCAGGTCCTTGATGTCGAAAGCGGTATACGATTTCTCGTCGTCCGGGTAGGGGTCGGCGGCGATGGTCGCCCCGCCTACGGTCGCCCGGGCCGGGTAGCTTTCGATCGGACGGACCGGCACGGTCTTGATCTCGTAGGCGGCGGCCGCGATGCCGCCGGCCAGAATCAGCAACGAAAACCAGAAGCCCCGTCTTTTCATAGCCCGTTTATCATAACTCACCCCCCCAATCCTGGACATCCACCCTTTTGGGTCATCGGGTCAAAGAGTGGATGTCCAGGATTAGCCGGAGCAGGTCAAAAGGGTGGATGTCCAGGATTTTTTTGGGGGCTGGGGAGATTGACAATAACACACTCAGGTTCTATATAAGGGTGACGCTAAGGATGGGCGTCCGCATCGAGATTGCATTCATGCTAAGCGTTTGGAAGTGGATCCGAATCCTGAAGGAGGAGAGAGATGGGTAAGATTATCGGAATTGACCTGGGCACCACCAACTCTGTAGTAGCCGTCATGGAGGGGGGGGAGCCCAAGGTGATCACCAACCCCGAGGGGGGCCGGCTGACCCCGTCCGTGGTGGCCATGGGGAAGAACAGCGAGCGTTTCGTCGGGCAGGTGGCCAGGCGGCAGGCGGTGACCAATCCCGAAAACACGATTTTTTCGATCAAGCGGTTCATGGGGAGGAAGCTGGCCGAGGTCGACGAAGAGGCCAAACTGGTGCCCTACAAGGTCAGCGGGGGCCCCAACGGGGACGTGCAGGTGAAGATGGGCGACAAGACCTACAATCCTCCCGAAGTTTCGGCCATGATCCTGCAGAAGATGCGCCAGGCGGCCGAGGAATACCTGGGGGAGAAGGTGGAAAAGGCCGTCATCACCGTCCCCGCCTACTTCAATGACAGCCAGCGCCAGGCGACGAAGGACGCGGGCCGGATCGCGGGGATGGAGGTGGTCCGCATCGTCAACGAGCCCACGGCCGCGGCCCTGGCCTACGGTCTGGACAAGAAGAAGGACGAGACGATCGCCGTCTACGATTTCGGGGGCGGGACGTTCGACATCTCCATCCTGGAGGTCGGCGAGGGGGTCGTGGAGGTCAAGTCGACCAACGGCGACACCCATCTCGGGGGCGACAACATCGACCAGCGCCTGATGGACTGGATCATCGAGGAGTTCAAGAAGGACCAGGGGATCGACCTCTCCAAGGACAAGATGGCGCTGCAGCGGCTGCGCGAGGCGGCGGAAAAGGCCAAGATGGAGCTCTCCTCGGTGATGGAAACCGAGATCAGCCTCCCCTTCGTCACCGCCGACGCCTCCGGGCCGAAGCACCTGAACATGAAGCTGACGCGGGCCAAATTCGAGCAGATGGTGGAAGACATCCTGCAGCGCACCATCGCCCCGCTCAAGCAGGCGCTTTCCGACGCCGGCCTCAAACCGGGGGACATCGACGAGGTGGTCCTCGTGGGGGGCTCGACCCGGATCCCGCGGGTGCAGAAGCTGGTGAAGGACATGTTCGGCAAGGACCCGCACAAGGGGGTGAACCCGGACGAGGTCGTGGCGGTGGGGGCGGCGATCCAGGCGGGGGTGCTCGCCGGGGACGTCAAGGACCTCCTGCTTCTCGACGTGACGCCGCTCTCTCTCGGCATCGAGACCCTCGGGGGGGTGTTCACCAAGCTGATCGAAAAGAACACCACCATCCCCACCCGCAAGTCGGAGATCTTCAGCACGGCGGCCGACAGCCAGACGTCGGTCGAAATCCACGTCCTGCAGGGGGAACGGGCCATGGCACGCGACAACCGCACCCTGGGCAAGTTCCACCTGGTGGGGATCCCCTCGGCCCCGCGCGGCGTCCCGCAGATCGAGGTCACCTTCGACATCGACGCCAACGGGATCGTGAACGTTTCCGCCAAGGACATGGCCACGAGCAAGGAGCAGAAGATCACCATCACCGCCTCGAGCGGCCTCAGCAAGGAAGAGATCGAGCGCATGCAGCAGGACGCGCAGTCCCACGCCGAGGAGGACCAGAAGAACCGGGACAAGATCGAGGCCAAGAACCGGCTCGACAGCCTGATCTACAACACCGAGAAGCTGCTGGCGGAAAACCGCGACAAGATCTCCGAGGCGGACGCCTCGACCCTGGACGCGGCGCTCGGCAAGGCCAGGACGGCGCTCGAGGGCGCGGCCGAGGCGGCCGAGATGAACGCGGCGGCCGAGGAGCTGACCCAGGCGTCGCACCGGCTGGCGGAGGCGATGTACCAGAAGACGGCCGGACAGCAGCCGCCCGACGCGGGGGGCTCCGCTGGCGGGGATGCGGCCGGCCCGGGCAAGAAGGAAGATGATGTCATCGACGCGGAATATGTCGATATGGACAAGAACGAGAAGTCCTAGTCTCGACGACGCGGGCGGCCGGCGTTCTTCCGGCCGCCCGCCGGGGATCGATCATGAAGGAAGAGGTCGTCACCTGGGTGCCCCCCACCGATTTCTACGAGACCGCCGGCGAGTACGTCCTGTGCGCCGAAATCCCGGGCGTGGAGCTCGAGGACATCCGGCTCGAGTTTTCCGGGCGGACTCTCACCATCCGGGGGGAGCGGCGCTTCGACACCTGCTGCGAGGACGAGAACTACCAGAGGCTGGAAGGGCAGCGCGGCAGGTTCCTGCGCCGCTTCGAGCTTCCCGAGGCGGCGGAGACGGAGAAGGCGCGGATGAGGCTTGCCGACGGGCTGGTGCACCTGGTGCTGCCGAAATCGGGCGCCCGGGGACCGCGCGGGGGAAAAAGGCGCTAGTATGGCTGGCAAAGAGGATTTCTACACCATTCTGGGAGTGCCGCGCGGGGCCAAGGAAGCCGAGATCAAGAAGGCCTACCGGCGCCTGGCCCGGAAGAACCATCCCGACGTGAACCCGGGGGACAAGTCCGCCGAGGAGCGCTTCAAGAAGATCCAGGAAGCCTACGACGTGCTCAGCGACGCCAAAAAGCGGGCGGTCTACGACCAGTACGGCTTCTATTCCGACAATATCAGGGAGCAGGCGGGTGCACGCGGGAGGGGGGCCGGGGGGGGCGCCTCCCAGGGCTTCGATTTTTCCGGGGCCGGCTTCGGCGGGGGAGGTTTTCGCGACATCTTCAGCGAGCTTTTCGGGCGCGGGCGCCAGGAGGCGCCGACGCGGGGGGACGACCTCGAACAGCAGCTCAACATCTCGTTCATGGAGAGCATCCGCGGGTTTTCGGCCCGGCTCTCCATCGCCCGGCGCGAGGCGTGCACGGCGTGCGGCGGCACCGGCGCCGACCGCTCCCAGGGGCAGCAGGTCTGCCCCCGCTGCCAGGGATCGGGACAGGAGGCGCGGTCGCAGGGATTCATGAAGGTCTCCGGCCCCTGCCGGATGTGCGGGGGGAACGGCCGGGTCGGGGGGCGTTGCGGCGCCTGCGGCGGCTCGGGGAGCCGGCAGGTGCAGGAAACGGTCACGGTCCGGATCCCGCCCGGGGTGGCCAACGGGTACCGGATGCGGGTGGCGGGGAAGGGGAACGCGGGGAGGAACGGATCCCCCCCGGGGGACCTCTATCTCATCATATCGGTCCGGCCGCACGAGTTTTTCCGCCGGGAAGGGAACGACATCGTCTGTACCGTGCCGGTCACGGTGACGGAGGCGGCCCTGGGAGCCAAGATCGAGGTCCCCTCGGTCGGCGGGAAAGCGCTGCTGAAGATCCCCCCCGGCACCCAGAGCGGGCAGAAATTCCGGCTTCGGGGCAAAGGCGCCCCCTCGCTCAGGGGGGACGTGCCCGGCAACCAGATCGTCGAGGTGCGGGTGGTGGTCCCGCACGCGGCCGACGAGCGCTCCCGGGAGATCCTGAGGGAGCTCGCACGGCTGAACCCGGAGGACCCGCGCGCCGGCCTTCAGGGTTTATGACAGGAGGGAAGCGGTGGTAGGGCGTAAAAAGACAGGCTACATGATCAGCTCGGTGGCGGAGACGTACGGGATCCACCCCCAGACCCTGCGCCTGTACGAGCGGCTGGGGCTGCTCAAGCCCTCCCGGAGCGACGGGAACACCCGCCTGTACACCAGGGAGGACCTCCAGCAGCTGGAGGTCATCCTGACCCTGACGAGGGAGCTGGGGGTGAACCTCGCGGGGGTCGAGGTCATCCTGCACATGCGGGAAAAGATGGAGCAGCTGCAGCTGGAGATGGAGCAGCTGGTCACGTTCGTGCGCGAGCAGGTTTCCCCCTCCATGGCCGCCTCCATGCGGAGCGCGCTCGTGCGCGTGCCCGCAACCAAGATCGTGAGGAGCCGGAGATGAAGATACCCGTTTTTTGCGGGCTGGCGGTTCTGCTCCTGGCGGCGGCCGCCGCCGGTGAGGGAGACTACGCCCAGTCCTACGTGATCCTGATCAAGGGGGAGCCGGTCGGGAGCGAAAGCGTCAGGGAAACCGTCGGCGACGACGGGACCCTGACCTCGGTTTCCGAGCACGAGATCATCATCGCGGACGGCAACCGGTCCAGCCGCATGGCGTATACCGCGCGGATGGTCTTTTCGGCGGAGCGCGAGCTCATTTCCTACCACTACCGCTACACGAGCGGGTCGGCGGGCGATTCCTTCGAAGTGACGGTCGACGCCGGACGGCTCACGAGGGTGCTCACGCGCTCCGGGCAGACGAGCGAGATCACCGTCCCCTTCACCTCGGACATGGTGATCTTCGACTTCAACGTCTACCACCAGGCCGACTACCTCGCCGCGCGCTACGACGAGGACAAGGGGGGGGCGCAGACCTTCGCGAATTTCATCCCCGTCGTGGGCGCCGATCTCCCCCTCGTCCTCACCCCGGCCGGCACCGCGAAGCTGGAGACCGCGGCGGGGGAGGTGCCGGTCCGCAGTTTCCGCCTCGAGCTGGTCGGGATCTGGACGGGGAACCTCGCCGTGGACGGGCGCAACCGCCTGGTCCGGCTCAGCATCCCCGCCCGGGATCTCGAAGTCGTGCGCGCGGACCTGGCCCCGGGCGTCACGGGGCGCTCCTCACTTCGCTGAATTGCAGATGGCGCAGTCCAGGATCTGCTTCTTCAGAAACTGCTCCGTCTCTTCCTTGTTTACGGGGCCGGCGGAAAGATAACTGTAGAGGATGAACGTGGCCATGAATTCCTGCCGTGAATTCCGGCGGAAGGCCGACACCCGCGCCAGCGGGCGCTGCGTTTTGGCCGAGCCCACCTCTTTCATGCCGGCGCTCACGCGGAGGGTCAGGGCGCACGCGTCCGTTTCATCCGTGGTCGATTCCTTGAGCACCTCCTCGAAAAGGGGCAGGAAATCCTGGTACTGCTTCTGGATCTCCGGCGGCAGCTCCGCCGGCGGGACCATGATCAGCAGCCGCACGTTCTCGTGAACATTGACTTCCCGCTGCACCTTGTCCTGCGCCCGGCCACCCGCGCCCAAACAGAACGCCACCGCCACCGCCGCCAATATCCGAACATAGGGAAATCGCATAGCTTCTTCCTCGCAGGTCAGATAAACGGGCGTCCGGACGGATGCCGATACCCGGAAAGCGCCGGGCGCCACAGAATGTCCTGATTCGATCTTTGACACCAGTTTAGCACAACGGCGCGGGCGCGGACAGCCGAATCGCGCGCCCCGGGCCTCAGGCGGAGAGGGCGCGGATGCGTGTGCGGAGAATGGCGTAGACGCGGCGCAGGACGTAGGCCCCGAGCTTGGGGTCCCCGGGGAAAAGGGCGCGGACGCGGCGCTCGAGGTTCAGGACCGCGGCCTCCAGTTCGGGGATCACGCGCGCGGTCACGGTCGGGTCGTAGGGGAGGCGGATCGACCGGAACCCCAGTTCCGAAAAGAGCCGGAGATAGCGGGCGGTGACCAGGTCGGGGCACTGGATCCGCTTGTAGGAGGACTGGACCTCGTATCCGAGGAGGGTGTGGAGGATGCGGGCCGAATGCTTGCGCCCCAGCAGCCGGAGGGTGCGCGTACGGCCGGCGAGCACCTCGCCGGTGTAGAGCTGCACGATCCGGGCGGCGTCGGGGGAGTCGTCGAGGATCTCCAGGTGGGGGATCTTCGCGCGGGCGGGAGGCGGGGGCGGAGTCGTCATGAGCCGTTCCTCTCCCGGGTCCGCTGCTTGACCAGGCGCGCGGCGTTGTGGCGGACGGCGTCGGGGAGGCTCCTGTCGTGCGCCATCATCCCCAGGTCCTGGTTGCGCAGGCGGAACATCAGCCGCTGGGAGACGGCCACCGGCGTCTTGGGGTTGCGCACCAGGTTATGGACGGTGGTGTAGCTCTTGGTCCACTCCCGGCTCCCCCCGATTTCGCGCAGGATCTCTTCGCCCACCGTGCGCATGGCGGCGATGCTCTCCACCTCGCTGTCCCCCATCTTGGGGCTGCGGAGCACGGCGCGGGCGACCTCCTTGTTGGTGTCGGCGATGAGCATGGCCCGGACTTCGCGGGTGCCGAACAGGGCGTAACGGATCTTTTCCCGGACCGGCATGGAGGAAAGCCGGGTGCCGATGGCGCGGCGTCGGTCCTCCTCGTCCGGCGGGAGCCCCTCGAGGGAGAGATCCTGCGGGGGGATTTCGGGCTCCGGCTCCGCGGGCGGTTTTGGGGCGGCTACGTCCCGAGCGCGGGCGTCCCGAACGCCGGCGTCCCCCGCGCGGGCGGCCGCGCCGGAAGCCGCGGGAGCCGCGGGAGCCGCGGAAGCCGCGGGAGCCGCGGGAGCCGGGGAGGAAGGGGCGACGGCGTAGCCGGCGCGCCGGGTGCCCATGAAATCGGTCTCGATCTCCCGCAGCACCCGGAGGGTTTCGGTGCCGGCCCGGGGATTCCGGCGCACGCCGTCCAGGATCGCGGGACATTCCAGAACGCGGCGGCGGTTGTCGAGCGTCCGGCCGACGAGGGGCTCGCCGAGCGCGCCGGAGAGGACGGCTACGGCGGGCCCCGGGGTGGCCGGGTTTTCGATCAGGGCCTCGAGCACCGCGGCGGGTCTCGAGGGGTCGGCCAGGTGCCCGAGAACGGCGGGCGCGCACTCCTTCCCGCGCAGCAGGGGGGCGAGATCCCGGGCGGGCCAGGCGTCGATCGTCGCCGAGGCGAGGCGCGCGACCTCCGGATCCTCGTCAGCGGTCAGGGCGACCAGGAGGGCGAGCGTGTCGGCGGGCGGCAGCGGGAGGAGACCGCGCGCCGCCAGGAGACGACGGCTCCTGGGGAGGGGGTGCCGAAGAAGGTCGGGGGCCATTCCTTAACCCGCGCCCGGATCGAGGAGTCCGGCCAGGGTGGCCCGGTCGATGAGCAGCCGGACCACCTCTCCGGACCGGCCCAGCGGTTTCGCCCGTTTGCCGTTGATCCTGAGGCGGACGCCGCCGGCGTTGCCGACCACGATCCGGATCTGCTCCGTCGCGCTGGCCGACTGGATCTCTCCCGGCTCGAGGATTTTCTGGATCGCCGGGCCGCCGTCGCTGGAGATGGAGATCCAGCTCGATTCGGTTCCTTCGACTTCGAGCCGGAGGATGCCGTCCGCCTCCGCGGCTGCGGCCGCTTCGCCGGACTGGTCCGCCGTACCGGTCGAAGGTGCGGAACCCGTCGCGGGCGCGGAATCGGTTGAAGGTGCCGCGCCCGTCGCGGGTGCGGAATCGGGCGAAGGCGCCGCGCCCGTCCCGGCGTCCCCCGAAGGAGCGGAGCCCGCCGAAGCGGACGCGGCCGCGGAGGCGGGCGGGGCATAGGTCACCGCCGGGGCCGCCGGCCTGGAAAAATAGGGGGAGAAGATTTCGTAAATCGATTCCCTGGCCAGGAAGATCCCGGCCGCGGAGAGGGCCAGCATCAGGCTCCAGACCAGCGCGGGCGGGATGCGCCACGAGGTGCCGGGATCGATCGGGGTTCGGCTCCGCATCGGTTTTTCGGTGCGGGGGGAGACCTCCGACTCGTAACGCTCGAGCATCTCCGACTGGTCCAGGCCGAGGCGTTCGCAGTAGGCGCGCAGAAAGGCGCGGTTGTACATGCCGCCCGGCAGGTCATCGAAACGCCCCTCCTCGATGCTCTCGAGGTGGCGCGTGCTGATCCGTGTGTCGGCCGCAACCTGGGAAAGGGAGAGTTTGCGCTGCTCCCTCTGCGATTTCAGTACCGCCGCGATAGATTCCATAGCAGGATCTTTATCCGGATTCACCCACGGCTCCACCGAAAGCCGGTTCTCCTTCCAGTCTCCTTGCCTTTGCTTTGGAGGCATTCTAACTGCAGTGTCATTCCATGTCAACGAGTTACGGCTTTTTTGAACAGGAGCCCCAGAGACCGGGCGGCTGCCGCCCCCTCCAGGGCCCCCGGGTGGGGGGGAGAGGAGAACTGGCTCTTGCCGCGAAATCGGCCGCTGTGTTACTTTCAACCCTCGGGAACGGGTGCGCTTCGGGCCACGGTTTCCGCCTCAACCGTAAGAATGAACCGGGATCGGGGCCGCGCGCAAGCGTCGGCCGGGCAGGGCCGCTGGCATCCATGTATTCTATCTATGGTCATCTAAGCTGGATCGCGCTTTCGACCGGGCACTGGCTCGAAAGGATGGGGAGTTCGGCCGGGGCCCTGGTCATGAGCCTGGGAGGACTGGGTGTCCTGCTCCTGGCGATAGCGGACTCCTCCTTTCTGAGCGTTCCCGAGGGGAACGACATCCTCATCATCCTGCTGTCGGCCGGGGGGCCGTGGGGGCGCATGGCCTACTTCGTGGCCATGACGATCGTGGGATCCGTGATCGGGTGCCTCATCCTCTACACCGTGGGGCGCAAGGGGGGGCAGCCGATCCTGCGGCGCCGCTTCTCCGAGCAGAAGATCGAGAGCGCCCGCCGGATGTACCTGAAATGGGGCATCTTCACCGTCCTCATCCCCAGCATCATCCCCCCCCCCATGCCTTTCAAGATTTTCGTTTTGAGCGCCGGGGTCTTCCGCATGAGCCTGGCCCCCTTTCTGGGCGCCGTTCTCCTCGGCCGGACCGTGAGATACGCGACCTGGGGAATCCTGGCGGTGCTCTACGGCGAGCCGATCAAGGTTTTCGTCGAGAACAACCTGGGCCTCATCGGGCGGGCGCTTTTCGGCCTTTTTCTCCTCGCAGCGGCCGCCGTCGCGGCGTATTATCTCACGGTGAAGCGCCGGAGGCTTCGTTGACAAGGCCTGCGTACTTTGTTAGATTCTCCCATCCCGAACGACGGGCCGGGGCTTAAATGAAAGAAATGTTGCAGTTGCCAGCACCTGGGGGAACCAGAGGACGCGCTCGGGCGCTTGCCGGAGTCCTCCTGGCGCTGGCGCTCGGGACGGGGTGCAGCATCAAGCGAACGGTCAACGTGGAGGTCCCCGCCCGGATCCTCGCCGCGCGGGAGGCGGGTTTCGACCAGCTCCTCGGGATCGTCAACGGCTACAGCGGGATCCCGGACCTGGCCAACGCGCGGATGAAAGTGACGCTCACTTACGGCAGATGGGAGAGCGGGGAGCAGGAAGAGTACAGGCGGGCGCCCGGTTACCTGCTGGTGCGCAACCCGGACACCCTGCGCCTGGTGGTTCAGAACCCCATCACCAAGACCGCCATCTTCGACGTGCTGAGCGTGGGGGACGATTTTTCCGCCTGGGTGCCGGGCAAGCTCCGGTTCTACCGGGGGAGCAATTCGGCCGAAGACCTCCTGCTGGAGGAGCTGCCGGGCGGCATCCCGCTGCGGGCCCCCCACATCTACGAGGCGCTGATCCCGGCCGGGATCGATCCCGGTGCGCAAGGGGTGCGGGTTTCGCTCGAAGAAGCGGCTGACAACGAGGCCAAATATTATATACTTTCCTTATACCGTGATGGGGAGGGGGCCAGGATTCACTGCCTGCGCAGGATCTGGATCGAGCGCTCCCGGCTGGCCATCGCCCGGCAGCAGATCTTTCGCGAGGACGGGCGCCTGATCAGCGACATCGAATACCTCGGGATGGAGCCGGCCGGGGGGCTCATGCTCCCGGCGGAGATCCGCCTCGAGCGCCCCGAGGACGGGTACGCGGTGAAACTGGAGTTCGAGGGCGACAGCTGGCGCGTCGCCAGGGGGCTCGGGGACGAAGCCTTCCAGCTCTCCCCGCCGCCGGGCGCCGAAATCGTGACACTTGGGAATACCGAAAAGGAGCAGCGCTTTTAAAATGGAAAACCTGGTCACCGCCAACATCCGTTCGCGCCCGACGCGCACTTTCATCAGCATCCTTGCCGTCGCCCTGGGGGTCATCCTCATGCTGGTGGTCGGCGGCATCGTCTCCGGCACCCTGGACGATTATCTCGGGCGTACGATGGCGCTCGGATCGGACTTCATCCTGCAGCCGGGCGGCTCCTCCATCTTCTACGCCTTCAGCGACGCCAGTCTGAACCAGAAGCTGACGGGCGTGATCGAGGGCCTTCCGGGGGTGGCCGCGGTCACCCCGGTGCTCAGCAAGTTCCACGCCAAGGGATTCGGCCTGGTCTTCGGGATCGACATGGAAAGCTACAACAAGTTCCCGGGCCGGCTGGAGATCCTGGAAGGCACCCCGTCCCTCGAGGGGGACGAGGTGATCGTGGACCAGGCCTACGCCGACGCCCAGAAACTCAAACCGGGAATGACGATCAACGTGCTGAACCACGACTTCACCGTCACGGCCATCTGCCGGCCGGGGGCGGTGGTCCGGGTTTTCATCCCCCTCGAAACGATGAAGATGCTCAACGGCACCCCCGACAAGGTGACGATCATGTTCATCAAGGCGGAGCCGAAGGCGGACCTGGACACCGTGTACCAGACCCTCGCGGATAAGTTTCCGGGCAACTCCATCCTGCGCGCATCGGACCCCAACCTGCTGCTGGCCGAAACGCGGCTGCCGGGCCTCAACGAGTTCCGCATGCTGGTGGTGCTCGTGTCGATGCTCCTCAGCTTCATGGTCATCCTGCTGGCCATGTACACCACCATCTTCGAACGGACGCGCGAGATCGGGATCCTGAAATCGCTGGGGGCGTCGAGGCGTTTTATAGTTGGCATGATCATTCAGGAATCTGCTATGATATGCGGCTTGGGCGCGCTTTTGGGGATAGCGGTCAGCGAGGTCATCCGTTTCGTGATCATCGCGCGGTTCCCGACGCTCCAGGTGTCCATGACGGCCGAGGACCTGCTCCGAGGACTTGTCCTGGGCCTTCTGGCAGGGACCTTTGGCGCGCTGTACCCGGCTTACAAGGCCGCGAAGATGGATCCGGTCAAAGCGTTGAGCTACGAGTAGGGGAAACATGGGTGAAATGAAGGACGAATCCTCGGTGGCGAACGCCATAGAGACGATCAACCTGGAAATGACCTACCGGTCGGGCCGGGTGGACGTCCCGGCGGTGCAGGGTTTGAACCTCACGGTCCGGCAGGGGGAGTTCATCGCCATCATGGGCCCTTCCGGGTGCGGGAAATCGACGCTGCTGCACCTGCTGGGCGGCCTGCTGCAACCCACGGGCGGGTCGATCCTCATCGACGGGATCGACATCTCCAGGCTGTCCGATTCGGAGCGCACGACCGTGCGCCGGAAGAAGATCAGCTACGTTTTCCAGCGCTTCAATCTCTTCCCGACGCTGACGGCGAAAGGGAACATCGAACTGGCCAAGAAGATCCACGGCAACGGGGCGCAGAACTCCAACGGGATCGCCCCGATCTTCGAAATGCTGGGCCTCGGCGGAAAGTTCAATTTCCGCCCCTCGGAACTGTCGGGCGGGGAGCAGCAGCGGGTGGCGATCGCGCGTGCCGTGATCAACCGGCCTTCCATCATCCTGGCCGACGAGCCCACCGGCAGCCTCGATTCGCGTAATTCGCATACCGTGCTGCGGATGCTGCGCGACCTCAACGAAAAGCTGGGGCAGACGATCGTGATGATCACGCACGATTCCGAGGCCGCCTCGACGGCCAGCCGCGTGATCGAGATGAAGGACGGGCGGATCCTCACCCCGACCTCCAGGTATTCCTACGAACCGGAATTCGAAAGACTCTACTGATCGGCCATGGGACGAGTGCGCGCGGCATCGAGGAAAATTTTTGTCTGGTCCTACGGCCGGGGCACCCTCCAGTACGACATCATCTGCATTCTGATCCTCGCCTTCATCTTCCTGGTTCCGCGCGGCTGTTTCGTCAAAAGCGGCGCGGACCGCCGCCTTTTGCCGCACAACGCGGGGACCCCGGCCGAAAATTATCGACCCCCTGAGCGTCCGTAAGCGTCTATAGTCCATAGGGAGGGAATTCGATGCGACTGGCATTGGCGTTGGTGTATCCATCCATTCTCCTGGCCGCGTGCCTGGCGGGGGGCGCCCCCGCGGCGGAGGCCGACGAGTCCGCCGAACTCGAAAAGGCCCTGGCCCGGGTGGACCAGATCAGCCGGACGTTCCGCTCCTTTTCGGCGCGGCTGTCCCAGAAGAAATACACGGCGGTGCTCGAGGAGTTCGACACCCCGGAAAAAGGGCGCTTCCACTACGCCGTCGCCCGGGACGGATCGGTCATGATGCGGCACGAGATCGAGGCCCCGGGGAAACGGATCCTGACGATCAAGGGGGACAGCGCGGTGCTCTACCAGCCCGTCGTGCGCCAGGCGCAGGTGTACGCGCTCGGGAAGCGGAAGAACCTGGTGGAGTACCTCGGGACGGGGCTCGGCCAGTCGTCGGAGAACCTGCGGCGCAAATTCCACATCGCCTGGAAGGGGAGCGCGTCGATCGACGGCCGGAAGTGCTTCGTGCTCGAATTCAAACCCCGCGACCCGAAGGCGGCCGCGAGCGTCCGATCGATCACGGTATCGTTCGACCAGACGAACGTGACCCCGGTCCGGTACCGGATCGAGGAGCCGAGCGGCGATTACCTCCTCGAGACCTTCAGCGAGGGAAAGCTCAACACCCGGCTCCCGGAGGAGCTCTTCGAGCAGAAACTCCCCAGGGGGGTCGAAGTCCTCAAATTCTGATTACGGGGCGACCGGCGCCGCCGGGCGCTCTAGGGAGGGGGAGGACTTGGGGAGCTGCTTCCAGGTGTAATAGATCCGGTCGAACACGGTCCAGTTGCCCAGCACCGCCAGGACCCAGAGCACGGCTTCCATCCGCCCCGAAAGCCCGCCGATGATCAGGAGCACTATCCGCTCCGGACGCTCCAGGAACCCGACCTTGCATTTGGGGATCAGCGATTCCGCGCGCGCCCGGGTGTAGCTCGTGAGCACCGCCCCCATGACCACCACCCCGACCAGCACCACGTACCCCAGGCTCTGCTGGCGTGCGTAGTACACCACGAGCCCCTGGAGGATGATGACGTCCGAGTAGCGGTCGATGACCGAGTCGTAGAAGGCGCCGAACCGGGTGGCGCTCTGGCTGACGCGCGCCACCTCGCCGTCGAGCATGTCGAACAGGCCGGCGAGGATGATGACGAGCCCGCCCCGGAAGAGGTTGCCGTAGCCGAATTCGAAGGCGGCCCAGAAGCTGATCAGCACGCCGGTGAAGGTGAGGATGTTGGGGTTGACGTGAAAAAACGAGAGGACCCGCACGATCCCGTCGAGAACACATTTGCCCGCTCTTCCGATGACGTCGCTCAACATGGCGTAAGGCTAGACAGATTCATCATTTGTGTCAAGTTCAAAAGATCCGGAAGCGGATGGTCAGAAACTTCTTGGGGTCCTTCCGGATATCGTACAGCAGCTTGGTGATCTCGGCGGAGGACTGGTCGAGGTTGTGGTACAGGCTCGGGTCCTTCAGGAGCTTGCCCATGGTCCCCTTTCCCTCCTCGATCTCCTCCATGAGGAGGGCGAACTTCGCGAGCGCCTCGGTGCTCGAGCGGTAGAAGGCGTCGTCCCTGGACAGCTTGCCGAGGGTTCCCTCCCCCCTCTCCATCCGGTCCATGACCTTCTCGGCCTTGGCCAGCATCTGGTTGGCGTTTTCGAACAGGGAAGGGTCGGACATCAGCCGGCCGATCGTGCCCTGGCCGTTCTGGATGTTCTCGGCCAGGGCGTTGAACTTCTCGAGCGACTCGGTGAGCCGGTTGTACAGCCCGGGATCGGCCACGAGCCGCCCCACCGTCCCCTCCCCCTTCTGCATCTCGTCGAGCAGGGAGGTGGCGTGGGTGAAGGTCCGGTTCGCCTCCCGGATCGTCCGCTGGGTATCCTCGAGGATATCGCCCATCCCCGACCCGACCTTGGCGGGGTTGACGCGCTTGACGATCTCCTTGAACTGCTCGGAGAGGACTCCGAAATTGGCCACCACGTCGTTGGCCCCGGTCATGATCTCGCGGAAACCGGCGCTCTGGACGCTCTCGATGACGTAGTAGTCCCCCTGCCTGACGGGGGGGGATCCGAAGGTGCCGGGGGAAATGTCGATGAAGGAGTCCCCGATCAGCCCCCTCGATTCGATGCTGATCTCCGAATCCCTGCTGATCCGTCCGAGGTACTCCGGGTCGATGTCGAGCTTGACCTCCACGAAGCGGATGCTCATCTTGAGATCCCGGATCCGGTCCCGCAGCTCCTCGAGGTCCTCCTCGCGGTCCGGGGCGGAGGCCTCGAGCGCTTCGATCTCCTTCTTGACCTGGTCGATCCGGGCGAAGACTTCGGCGTTGCCGTCGTAGCTTTCCGGGGGGACGATGGACACGGCCCGCACCCGCCCGATCTCCATCCCCGCGAACCAGACGGGGGCGCCCGGCTTCAACCCGCCCACGTCGGTCAGGTAGGCCAGCACCTTGGCCGAGGACGAAAACCACCGGATCCCCCAGCTCTGCTGCAGGATCAGGGCCAGGAGCAGGATGAGACCGACGAGGACGAAAATCCCCACTTTCAGTTCGGCCAGTCTTACTCGTTTCTGTTGCGGCATGGGACCTCTCTTTTCCGGTCTGTTGATGGCGGGGGGGCTGCCTGCCCCGGCCCCGCCTAGTCCACAAACCTCCGGACGTAGGGGATCCTGGAAGCCATGAGCTGCTGGTAGTTCCCCTCGAAGCAGACCGCCCCGTCCTCCAGCAGGATGAAACTGATGTCGAGGAGGCAGCGCGCGTCACCCTGCCGGTTGAACCGGACCCGGCCCCCCTCGTCGAGCGCGGCACATTCGGCCGCGATGGTGGTGGCGGCCGGCAGGTCGTGGGTCACGAAGACGCTCGTCACCCCCTCCAGGTCGCGCAGCTGGATCATCAGTTCGACGATGGTCCTCTTGGTAATCGGGTCCAGCCCCGCCGTCGGCTCGTCGTAGAGGACGATGCGGGGGGACCCGGCCAGGGCGCGGGCGATCCCCACCCGCCGCTTCATCCCCCCCGAGAGTTCGGCCGGCATCTTGTCGATCGCCTCCTCGAGCCCCACGACACCGAGCAGCCGGAGCACCTCGCGCTCGATGGCGTCCTCTTCGAGGGCCCCCTCCTCGAAAAAGCGGTAGCCTACGTTTTCCCTGACGCTGAGCGAATCGAACAGGGCCCCCTCCTGGAAGACCATGCCGATGCGGCGGCGGACGGAGACCATCTCCTCCTCCTCGAGCCGGGTGATGTCGCGCCCCTCGACCAGGATCTGTCCCGAATCGGGCCGGATGAGCCCGAGGATCAGCTTCAGGATGGTCGATTTGCCGCTGCCGCTGGCGCCCACGATGATCTTGGTCTCGCCCGGGCCGATCCTGAAGCTGACCTGCCGGAGCACCGCTTCATCATTGAACGATTTGTCGACTGCGCGAAATTCAATCATCGGTCCGTCTGTCCGTCATCGGTTCATAAGGGGTGCGAGGTGAATGAGCAGGTTGTTCAGGAAAAAATCGGCCGCGATCACCAGGATCGATGCGCTCACCACGGCCCGGGTCGTGCTGCGCCCCACCCCCTCGGTTCCGCCGGTGGTGCCGAGCCCGATGTAGCACCCGGTCATGGCGATGATGAAGCCGAACACCACCGGTTTGACCAGGGTCCCCACCATGTCCGAAAACTGCAGGGCGTTCATGGCGTCGGACCAGTACTGGTTGGAGCTGATCAGGAGCTTGTAGGCGGCGATGAGCCAGCCGCCCACCATCCCCGCGGCGTCGCATATGATCGTGAGCACCGGGAGCATGAGGACCATGGCCAGCATGCGCGGGGTCACCAGGCGGCGGACCGGGTCGGTCCCGAGCGCCCGCATGGCGTTGATCTGCTCCGAGACCACCATGGAGCCGAGCTCGGACGCGATCCCGGCCCCGATCCGTCCCGCCAGCATCAGGGCGGAAAGGACGGGGCCCAGCTCACGGATCACCGTCAGGGCCACCAGCTGCCCCGTCATGCCGACCGCACCGTAGCGGCGCAGGGCCCCCTCGGACTGGATCGCCATCACGGCACCGGTGAAAAACCCGGTCAGCACCACGATCGTCAGCGACCCGACCCCGACCCGGTCCATCTGCAGCACGATCTCGCGCCAGTAGACGGGGCGGGAGAAAAGGTTGGCCACCGCCCGGACCGACAGGAGGGTGTAGGACTGGATCGTCAGGATCGGGCCGACAACGGCCCGCGAAAGGGCCAGAAATACGCGTACCACCGGGTTTTCCATAGCAAATATCAACCTGGCGGAAGTGTATGGGCGGGCGGCGCGCGAAGTCAAGGTGGATTTGGCTTCGCGCTGCGGGGTCCGGAAATCTTTCCCTCGCCGGGACGCCTGCGGTACAATCGCACCGTCACGGCACGAAAGGACAATCCATGCTTCGTTTTATGACGGCGGGCGAATCTCACGGCAAGGGGCTGATCGGCATCCTGGAGGGGCTCCCCGCCGGCCTCGGGGTGGACGGGGGCTTCATCGACCGCGAGCTCGGGCGCCGGCAGGCGGGTTACGGCCGGGGGGGGCGGATGAAGATCGAGCGGGACCGGGTCGAGATCCTCTCGGGGGTCCGGCACGGAGAAACGCTCGGAAGCCCCCTCTCCTTCCTGATCGCCAACCGTGACTGGGAGAACTGGACCGCGGCGATGGGATCGGCCCCCCTCCCGGAGGGGGCCGGACGGCGGGAGGTTACGCGGCCGAGGCCGGGGCATGCGGACCTGGCCGGTGTGCTCAAATACCGGAGGGGGGACGTGCGGGACGTGCTCGAACGCGCCAGCGCCCGGGAGACGGCCGCGCGGGTGGCCGGGGGCGCTTTCGCGCGCCTCCTGCTCGACCGCTACGGCATCCGCATCGGCAGCCACGTGATCGCCGTCGGGCCGGAGCGGGTCGCGCCGGAGTTCGAGCGGCCGCCCCTCGAGCGGATCCTCGGCCTCGACCCGCAGTCCCCCTTGCGTGCGGCGGACGGCGAGGCCGAAGGGAGGATGAAGGCGGCCATCGACCGGGCGCGCGAGGGGGGGGACACCCTGGGGGGGGCGGTCGAGGTCGTCGCCGGGGGCGTCCCCCCCGGGCTGGGCACCCACATCCAGTGGGACCTGCGGCTCGACGGGTGGATCGCGCAGGCGATGCTGTCGATCCCGTCGGTCAAGGCGCTTGAAATCGGCTGCGGTCTCGAGTCGGCCCGGACCCCCGGGTCGGGGGTCCATGACGCGATCTACTGCGGCGAGGACAGGGGGTTTTTCCGCAAGACCAACCGCGCCGGGGGGATCGAGGGGGGGATGAGCAACGGCGAGGAGATCCGGGTCCGGGTCTTTTTCAAGCCGATCCCCACCCTGGGGCGGCCGCTCGCGAGCGTGGATATCCGGTCGCGGGAGGCGAGCGAGGGGGCGATGGAGCGGAGCGACGTCTGCGCGGTCCCGGCCGGGGGCGTGGTGGCCGAAGCCATGCTGTGCCTCGTCCTGGCGCGCGCCTTTCTCGAAAAGTTCGGGGGGGACGCGGTCGCGGAAATCGACGCCCGCTACGCCGAGTACCGCCGCCACCTCGACACTTTTTGACCGGACTCCCGCGCCGACGGCCGGAATAGGGTTTGCATGCCGGACGATCCCGATTTAAAATGAAATGTTTATGATCACTACTGTCCCGTTAAATGTCGAATAGATTCAACTGGTTATCGGCACTGCTCTTTGAAAACCTGTAATAATCATCAGAAAACAGGCTTTTTACGGGTGTTTTCTCAAAAAGCATGACGCC
>Ga0123334_1000873_pt1 | contig 40376 bp, 33 predicted proteins | sample BiotimSIPDNA_FD_89706 | JGI IMG/M metagenome (GOLD analysis project Ga0123334, IMG submission 89706) | Anaerobic biogas reactor microbial communites from Washington, USA - Biogas_R1 time_0 SIP DNA | ecosystem: Engineered > Bioreactor > Anaerobic > Unclassified | place: Washington, USA...
AAGTCCGCCCATATCGGGATTGCCATGGGGGGCAGAGGGACGGATGTAGCGAGGGAGTCCGCTTCGCTGGTACTTCTCGACGACGATTTTTCGTCCATCGTCCAGGCTCTGAGACTGGGGCGCCGGATATTCTACAACATCCGAAAGGCCGTGGCCTACATTGTCGCGATCCATGTGCCGATTGCGGGATTGTCCCTGATTCCCGTACTCTGCAACTGGCCCCTCATTCTGATGCCGGTTCACATCCTGTTTCTGGAATTGATCATTGATCCGGCCTGCTCGATCGTCTTCGAAAACGAACGGGAGGAAGCAGACGTGATGACCCGCCCTCCCCGAAACCCGGCCGAACCCCTGTTGAACGCGAAAACGCTGGCCGTCAGCCTGATGCAGGGCATCAGCGTTCTTTTACTCCTGGTGGTCGTCTTTCTTTTCTCCTTCCATGAGGGCCTTGGAGAAGGCTACGCCCGGGCGTTGACGTTCACGGCCCTTATTGCCGCCAACCTCTGCCTGATTCTGACCAACCGCTCCTGGTCACGAACGATTCCGGCCACGCTGAACGCTCCCAATCCCGCGCTCTGGTGGGTGATAGGGGGAACCCTTCTCTTCATGGGGCTGGTCCTGTACGCTCCCGCCTTGCGGCATCTGTTCAAATTCGACCGGCTCCATGCCCCCGATCTCTGGCTGTGCCTGGCGACGGGAGTGGTCAGCATTCTCTGGTTCGAGGGACTCAAATTCCTTCGCGGCCTCCAGAAACCGTTTTTTATGCGATGATTTCTTGACAATAAGCGTTTATAGTGATTTATGAAGTGCCGCTTAATTCTCAGATTTTGAGGAGCGGGGGACCCATTTTTTCCGGGGCGTATCACCACACATAAGGTGTAGGGCATCCTCTTCGGCCCGAGCCCGTCAGCTAACCCCGCAGGCGTCGTTGAGGAGACCTTCCCCATCATTCATCGGGATCTGCTCCTCCAAGTTCCTGTTGAATTTAAGGGGGGTGCCCAATCTTTGGAAAATCAACCTGACGAAGGCCAACCGCAGGCCTCACAGAATTCGAACATCAATTCCCAAAACCACCAGAAGGGGAAATTTCTTCTCCTCGCCCTCGGCGCCCTGGGCGTTGTCTTCGGCGACCTGGGAACCAGCCCGCTTTACACCGTCCGGGAGTGCTTCTATGGGACGCACGCGATCAGCCTTTCCCACACCAATCTCATGGGAACGCTTTCCCTGATCTTCTGGTCGATGACCATGGTCATCAGCATCAAGTACGTGGTTTTCATCATGAGGGCGGATAACCGGGGAGAAGGCGGGATTTTTGCCCTCCTCGGCCTGATCCCCAGACCGTCGAGCAATATTTCATCCGGGCAACATGCCCTCGTGATGCTGGCGGGCATTCTGGGAGCGGGGCTTCTCTGCGGCGAGGGGATCATCACCCCGGCCATCTCCGTCCTTTCCGCAATCGAGGGCCTCGAGGTGGCGACCGAGGCGGCAAAACCGATGGTGGTTCCCCTGACCTGCGCAATCCTCCTCGGGCTCTTTCTCGTGCAGCGCCGGGGCACGGCGGACATCGGTATCGTTTTCGGTCCGATCATGCTTCTGTGGTTTGCCGCCTTGAGTTGCCTGGGCTTCGTGCAGATTCTTCACGAGCCCCGGGTGCTTTCCGCGGTGAACCCGATTTTTGCCTTCAACTTTTTTTTACAGAATCATTTCCATGGATTTCTTGTGCTCGGCTCCGTGGTCCTCTGCTTTACCGGTGGAGAGGCCCTTTACGCGGACCTGGGCCATTTCGGACGCAGCGCCATCCGCTTCTCCTGGCTCGCCATCGCCTACCCGGCCCTGCTGCTCAACTACTTCGGCCAGGGAGCGCTCCTTCTTCATCACCCGGAAATGAAAGTCAACCCCTTTTACGGCGTCGTTCCCGAACCCCTGCTCTATCCGATGGTCGGCCTGGCGACGGTTGCCGCCGTGATCGCTTCGCAGGCCCTGATTTCCGGGGTCTTTTCCATCACCCAGCAGGGCATACAGCTGGGATTTCTTCCCCGCATCAGGATCGTTCACACCTCCAGCGAGATGGAGGGGCAGATCTACATCCCCTTCGTCAACTATGCGCTCATGATCAGCTGCATCGGCGTCGTTCTCGGTTTCGGCGCATCCAGCGGACTGGCAGGGGCCTATGGCCTTTCCGTGACCGGCACGATGACGATCTCCTCGTTCCTGTTCTTCCTGGTCCTGGTCTACAACCGGAAATGGCCCCTCTGGAAGGCCATTCCCCTGGTGGCCACCTTTCTTGTCTTCGATCTTTCCTATCTGGGGGCCAATTTTCTGAAAATTGTCGACGGGGGGTGGTTCACCCTTCTGGCGGCGCTGATCATAACGACCGTGATGACCACCTGGCGCAGAGGAAGGGAGGAGTTGAACCATAAGCTTCAGGGGGAAAGACTGCCGGTGGACATTTTTCTTGAAGAGGTTGCGAAGCACAAGCTTCCCCGGGTCCCGGGCACGGCGATTTTCATGACGATCTCTCCAGCGGGCATACCGCCCACCCTTCTGCACCATGTGAAGCACAACCACATGCTGCACGGGCAGGTGGTGCTCCTCAGCATCCGTTCCACAGGCGTTCCCATGGTTCCGGATCGGGAACGCGTCGCCGTTGAAGATCTGGGCCAGGGATTTTACCGCCTGGAGGCCGTCTGCGGATTCATGCAGGAGCCCGATGTGCCGAAACTTCTGAAAATCGCCGCAGCCCAGGGGCTGGCGACGGATCCCATGACGACGACCTTCTATCTCGGCAGAGAATCGCTCCTCACCACCGGGACGGCGAAAATGATGCTCTGGCGCAAATCGCTCTTTGCCTTCATGTCCCGAAACGCCGGAACCCCTGCCTCCTACTTCAACCTGCCGGTCAACCGCGTGGTGGAACTGGGCGCTCAGGTGGAAATATAACCCCCAGAAAACCCGTGGGTTGCCTTGAGAGGAATCGAACGCCCATCCGTCATAAAAATGCGGGATCTCCCGGCGGCGATTCGCATTGCCGGAGGATCCCGCATGGTTATGGGGAGGGCGCTGACGGCCCCCCCCGAAAACAGCCCCTGTGGACTGCCTGCTTGCTTTTTTGCCTGTTCCGGCCCGCCTAACGGCCCATCATGCCGGGACCGTTACCGTAGCCCATTCCGGGACCCATTCTCGGACCCTGTTCGGGGGCGAAGCAGGGTCCTCTGCGACCCAGGTTCCCAAGTTGGCCCCGCTGTTCCGGAGTCAGCAGCTGATAGACGGCCCACTGATAGCTCGTCCTCTTGTCATGGATCTGATCCCTGATGGCCCGGATTTCCTTGTCCAGGGCTGTGATTTTGGCCTGATCCAGGTTCTTTTCCAGCCAGAGGAGCCTCAAATCGCCCTTCTTGCTGTAGAGCTGATCCCGGAGGGGCTTGATGTCCTTCAAGTGCGCGGCCTGCATGTCCGTCAGCTTGGCCTTCTGCTCCACCGTCAGGTTGAGTCCCGGAACTTTGGTGACATCTGCGCAAGGACCGTCTCCATGGCCCCGCCATCCCCTGTAAGCAAAAGATGGCACAGCAACCGCAACCGCAAGAACCAACACGGCCATCACCGTCAATAATTTCTTCATGGTCATTTCTCCTTTCTAAATGTGTTTTCGTTACTCTCCTTAATGGCAACAGCTGTGCCAGGACAGAAAGAAACGCCTATATTGTTGATATTAAAGGATTATTAAGAAAATGAATTTTTCTCTTTCGATGAAGGAGAGAAAATATGGGTAAAAAGTATCCAATTGTGGTATCCAGCTGAACAGTGTGTATCCAGTTAGGACATCGGGGCATCAACAGCCCCGAAAAAGCAGAGTGCGATGGATGGACAATCTCATGAAAAAGGTTCGCAGCGGATCTTCTTTAAGGAATTTCTGGGTGATGATCCCGCCGTGGATCATCCTGGGGGCGCTCCTGGTTTTGATTCCGATCTTCGCCTTCATCACCCTGGGGAATATCCACCGGGAGAACGAACTCACCACCCGCCTGCTGATTGAAAAGGGAGAGGCCCTGATACGCTCCTTCGAGGCGGGCGCCCGAGCGGGGGCCGGCCTCGAGTGGGGCAGCGTCCAGCTTCAGAAGCTGCTGATCGAAACGGCCCGCCAGCCGGGGGTGGATTATCTCATCATCGCCGATACGCAGGGGGTCATCGTGGCGGACAGCGATCCTTCCATGGTGGGAGAGATATACGGTTGGAACCTGGATCTCAGGGCGGCCGCCCGACGCACTTCGGCAGCCTGGCGCCGGATCGCCGATGATCAGGGCACCCATACCTTTGAGGTGTACCGGGGCCTTTCTTCCCCGGGAAGCCCTTTTCCGGGATTCCAGGAGCGGGCGGATCTTCCGGACAGCAGGGGCGCTGACGACAGAGCCCCGGAAAATGCCGGCCAGCCCCGGGGCTATGTAATCTTTGTCGGGCTGGACATGGGCCCCGTCCTGGCAGCCCAGGGACAGGACACCCGGAATGCCGTTATAACCGGCGTATCGCTCCTTCTCATCGGCTTTGCCGGAATGGTTTCCCTGCTCCTGGCACAGGGCTACCGTTCGGTGCGCGGCTCCCTTTCCCGGGCCAGGGCTTTCTCCGACAGCCTGGTGAATCACATGCCCATCGGGCTTGTGGCCATGGACCCCGGGAAAAGGATCATCGCCTTCAACGAGACGGCGGAAGCCCTTTTCGGGCTGCCGGCCGGGGATGTTTTGGGGCGAACAGCCGAGGAGGCCCTGCCTGATATCATTACAGAAACGACCGAAGGCCTCGGCAAGGCTCAGCAGATCCTGGAAAGGGAAGCGGAATGCCCAGTGAACAGGGAACGGACGATCCCCCTGTCCGTCATCGCCACAAGGCTTCAGGATGACGAAGGGAATTTTTTCGGATATGCCATCCTCTTCCGGGATCTGACGGAGGTACAGCACCTCAAGAGGGAATTGGAGCACAACCGTCGGCTGGCGGCCATCGGCAGCCTGGCTTCCGGCGTGGCCCATGAAATCCGGAACCCCCTGAGCTCCATCAAGGGATTTGCCACTTACCTGCGGGAGCGCTACCGGGACAATCCCGAGGATCTCCAGGTGACGGACATTATGATCCAGGAGGTGGAGCGGCTGAACCGGGTGATCGGCCAGCTTCTGGAATTTTCCCGCCCCCTGACCCTGAACCGGAAGGAGGCGGCCATCGAACCGATTCTCCGGCATGCCCTGAAAATGATAGAAGTCCAGGCCCGGGAGAAAGGGGTGTCCCTTGAAGCCGATTTCGGCCGCACGGTGCCCGATCTTCTTCTGGACAGCGACCGTATGACCCAGGTCTTTCTCAATCTGACCCTCAATGCCCTCAACGCCATGGAAAAGGGCGGAACGCTTTCCCTCAGGGTCGTCCAGTCTGGCGATCGAACCGTCCGGGTGGACGTTTCCGACACGGGAACGGGAATCGGCAAAGAGGAACTGGGGCGGATCTTTGATCCGTATTTCACGACCCGCCCTTCCGGAACCGGCCTTGGATTGCCCATTGCCCAGCGAATCGTCGAGGCTCACGGCGGAGAGATCCTTGTCTCCAGTGAACCCGGAAGGGGAACGGTATTTTCCGTCCTTCTTCCCCGCCGAGAGGCTTCGTCCGAACCTATCGAAATGGAGTTGTCTTCATGAAAAAGAAGATTGAAATTCTAGTGGTTGATGATGATTTTGCCCACCGGACCATGCTCAGGACCCTGATCTCCGGCTGGGGATATGCCGTTTCCGAAGCCGATGACGGGGCGACGGCCATTGAAGCCGTCCATCGGCACCCGGTAGACCTGGTTCTCATGGATATCCGGATGGTGCGGGTTTCGGGAATCGAGGCCCTCGAGGAAATCCACAGGCGCAATCCGGCCATCCCCATCATCCTCATGACCGCCTATGCCTCGGTGGAGACCGCCGTGGAAGCTCTCAAGAAGGGGGCCTACGATTACCTGACCAAGCCCCTGGACTTCGACGAGCTGAGGCTTGTTATGGAACGGGGGCTGGAGCACACGCACCTGAAGGAGGAAAATCTTCTCCTGAAGGAACGCCTGGGACTCCGCTTTGACCGGCGTAATGTCATCGGTCGCAGCGAGGCCATGACCAGGCTCCTCGACCTGGCGGCCCAGGTGGCCCCGTCTGAGGCGACGGTTCTCATCACCGGCGAATCAGGGACCGGAAAGGAGATTATCGCAGCCGCCATCCATTACAACAGCCTGCGGAAGGAGGGGCCCTTCATCAAGATCAATTGCGCGGCCATTACGGAAACGCTGCTGGAATCAGAGCTCTTCGGCCATGAAAAGGGCTCCTTTACCGGAGCTGACCGCCGCAGGGAGGGAAAGTTCCGCCAGGCCAACAGCGGGACCATCCTGCTCGACGAGGTGAGCGAGATGTCCCTGTCCATGCAGGTGAAGCTGCTTCGGGTCCTCCAGGAACGGGAAATCACCCGGGTCGGCGGTGAGGAGGTCATCCCCATCGACGTGCGGGTTATTACCGCCACCAACCGGGACCTTGTCCGGGAAATCGCCGCCGGACGCTTCCGGGAAGACCTCTACTACCGGCTCAATGTGGTGACCCTCCAGGTTCCGCCCCTGCGCGAGCGCAAAGAGGACATCCCCCTTTTGGCCGTCCATTTTCTGAAGGAATTCGCCAAGAAAAACCGCAAGGAGATCAAGGGATTCACCCCTCGCGCCCTGGACCGGATGCTCCGCTACCCCTGGCCCGGCAATGTGCGGGAACTGATGAATACCGTTGAACGCGGGGTAGTTCTTTCCCGGTCGGACTATCTCGACGAGCCTGACCTCTCTCCCGTTCTCATGGAAAACGACCCCGGCGAAGAGCAACACGGGGCCGCAGTCGGGAAGTCCTCCCTTGAAAGCGTTGAGAAGGCAACCATTCTGAAAACCCTGGACGAAACCGGCGGGAACAAGAGCGAGGCGTCACGGCGGCTGGGAATCACCCGGCGGACCCTTCACCAGAAGCTGAAAAAATACGGTATGATGTAAAAGTGGAGCCGCCCCTCTAGAACAAAAATGGCCCCGAATCGCCGCAGAGACCGGCGGATTCGGGGCCCCCTGATGTAATCGGATGCAAGAGATGAAAAATCCGCGGCATCCATGAATTTTTTAACCGATGGCTGCGGATCCCCGCTCCCCGGTGCCGATCCGGACGCACTCCTGCAGGTCCAGGACAAAGATCTTCCCGTCGCCGGTCTCTCCGGTGTGGGCGCCTTTAACGATGGCCTGAATGGTCTTTTCCACAAAATCCTCGTTGACGGCGATGTCCAGCCTCACCTTCCGCAGCAGGCCGCCGGCCTCGCGCATTCCCCGGTACACCTCCGTATATCCTTTCTGGCGCCCCTGACCAAGAACATTGGAAACGGTCATGAGGTTCACGTTCACGGCTTCCAGGGCACCTTTCACTTCCTCCAGCTTGTGGGGCTGGATAATGGCCACAATCAGTTTCATGGTTTTTCTCCTCACTCTACGACCGTGTAGGCCGATTCGCACTGCTGACTCAGATCGAGCCCCAGGATTTCACTCTTCTTGTCCACTTTCATGCCCAGCAGGGCGTCGATGACCTTGAAGAGAACAAAGGTGACGACAGCGGCGTAAAGAACGGTAACCCCCACAAGCGCGAGCTGGACGAGAAATTGATGGAGGCCGCCGAAAAAGAGGCCGTCCGCACCGGCGGAATTGACCGCCTTCTCCGCCAAGAGTCCCGTGGCGATCGTGCCCCAGGCTCCGCCGACCCCGTGCACGCCGAAGGCATCGAGGGAATCGTCATAACCCAGTTTGGCCTTGACGACGGCAATGGCCATGTAGCAGATCGCGCTGGCGGCCGCCCCGATGACGATGGAGCTCAAGGGGGAAACAAAGCCGCAGGCGGGGGTGATGGCCACCAGGCCCGCCACCGCACCCGTCACAGTGCCGAGGACGGTGGGCGCGCCGTGAATCCTCCATTCGATCAGGGCCCAGGCAAAACCCGCCGCAGCCGTTGCCGTATTGGTCGTTACGAAGGCATTTGCCGCCAGCTCATTGGCGGCAAGGGCGCTTCCCGCATTGAACCCGAACCAGCCGAACCAGAGCAGCGCGCCGCCCAGGACCGTGAAAGGCAGATTGTGAGGCCGGAAGGGTTCGCTGGCATAGCCGATCCGCTTTCCAAGCAGCAGCGCCATGACCAGGGCGGATATGCCGGAACTCACATGAACGACGATTCCCCCCGCAAAATCAAGGGCGCCCAGTCTTCTCATCCAGCCGCCCGTACTCCAGACCCAGTGGGCCAGGGGATCATAGACCAGGGTGGCCCAGAGGATCGTCAGTACGAGAAAGGAGGAAAATTTCACCCGTTCCGCAAAGGCGCCGATAATCAAGGCCGGCGTGATGATGGCGAACATCGCCTGGAAGATCATAAAAACGAGATGGGGAATGGTGGCGGCATAATCCCCGTTGGGAGCGCCCCCGACCCCCTTCAGACCCGCCCAGTCCAGACCGCCGATGATTCCCCAGCCCGTATCGGGACCAAAGGCCAGGGAATATCCATAAAGGACCCACTGCAGACTGATGGCGCACATGATGATAAAGCACTGCATAAGAATGGAGAGAACATTCTTCCGCCGCACCAGCCCGCCATAGAAAAAGGCCAGGCCGGGCGTCATAACAAAAACCAGTACCGTGGACATGAGGACCCAGGCGGTATCTCCTGCATTCATGATGAGTTCCTCCTCTAGAATTTCAATCGTTTCAAAGTGCCGCAGATCTGAAAACCGGTTTCTTTATCGGCCGGCGACAAGCGGTTCCGCAAGCTTGACGCCTTGGAAAGGAACAGAGCAAAGGGAGTGCCAGGGGAAAAAATCATTTTATCTTATTGATATAACAAAACAAATACTTACCAGCCCTCGGCTCGGATACTTAATTGGAACAATATTGTTCCTTCGCGGCACTGCTTCAGACCATAATTGAACATCGGCCTGTCCAGACAGGGGGATTTTCCCTGGCGGAAACACCGGTCCCGCTCCTCCATCTTCAAGGATCAAAGCCGGATTCCGACACCCCCGGACTCCTTGTATCGCCTTTCACGGCCTGCCGGGCAAAGGCAGCTCCGCCGCAGGATTTCCCCTTGCGCTGCGGGATAAAACATGGAATGAAAGCGTGGGCTGTAAGGGGAGAGTCGATGTCGCACAGGAGATTCAATGGACTTGAGCTATACGCTTTTAAGGAGCGGAAAAAGGCGGAAGACGCTCTGCCTCCAAGTGGCAAGGGATGGCCGGATCGTCATCCGGGCCCCCTTGTTCACCCCTCAGGATGAAATCGAGAAGTTTTTTTTGAACAAACTGGACTGGCTGAGGGATCGCCTCCGAAAGAGGGACAGGCTGCCGGAGGAAAGGAGCCCTCGGGCCTTTCGGGAAGGGGAAACCTTCCTCTTTATGGGAACGGCCTATCCCCTTCGGATCGAACCGGCAGATTCCGCTTTGGAAGGCCGGCTTTTCTTCGATTCCAGGCATTTCGTTCTCGGACGGAGCGATCCGGCAAGGGGCCGGGAGATTTTTACCGCCTGGTACGAAGAGCAGGCCCGGAGACACATCGGGGAGCGACTGGAGGAATTCAGCCGGCGCCTGGAGCTCTTTCCCCGGAGTTTTCGAATTACAGCGGCAAGGAGCTTCTGGGGGTCCTGCTCAGCGGCGGACCGGCTGGCCTTCAACTGGCGGCTGATCATGGCGCCCTGCTCCGTTATCGATTATGTCATTGTCCATGAGCTTCAGCATCTCGCGGAAAAGAATCATTCCCCGGCATTCTGGAAGCGGGTCGCCCTGGTGATTCCCGATTACCGGGATCGGAAACTCTGGCTGCGCAAAAATGGCTCCTTCCTGAATCTGTGATTCCAATTCCAGATCAAAGATGGTAGCAAGATGACAGAAACATGGAAGACACGCTGATCTTCAGCGCTGAATATTTGCAGATTACTCAAGGAGACGTCGTGTGGATGAAGAGTTGATTCCTCTGTCCCTCCTGAAGGAGGGGGAAGAAGGGATTGTCCGCTCCGTCAGGGGGGGAAGAAGACTGATCAGTCGGCTGGCCAGCATGGGAATCAGCCAGAATGCCCGAATCCGGGTCCTGCAGAGCGCCGGCGGCCGGTTCATTGTCGAGGCGTCCGACGCCCGCATCGCCCTGGGATGGTTCGAGGTCGGCCATATCGGCGTGGTCCGAAGCGTCGCCAGCAGGGAAGAACCCCCACCCGCCTCGGAACAGCGCCGTATCCTGGTGGCCCTCGCCGGTCAACCCAACGTCGGGAAATCGACGATCTTCAATATCCTGACCGGCCTTTCCCAGCATGTGGGCAACTGGCCCGGCAAAACGGTGGAGAAGAAGGAAGGCGTCTACATCGCCGACAATACGGAGATGCACATCGTCGATCTCCCCGGCACATACAGCCTTACGGCCTTTTCAGAGGAAGAGCGCGTTGCCAGGGATTTCATCCTTCAAAACCGCCCCGATGTCATCGCCCTGCTGATCAACGCCTCATCCCTGGAACGAAGTCTCTATCTTCTCTCGGAACTGCTTCTCCTGGGACCTCCCGTGGTCGCTGCGGTGAACATGATCGACGTGGCCGAATCCTCGGGAATCAGCATCAACATGGCAAAGCTCCGCAAATCCCTGGGCATTCCCGTCGTTCCCATGATTGCCACAAAAAATACCGGGATCAACGACCTGGTCGCCCAGATCCTTGCAACGGCCGACGGCAATGAGTCCTATCAGCCCGTTCTTCCCGGAGTGTCATCGGATCACGAGGACGTCTACCATGAGCTGCTGAACCTGATCCGCGAACATGCCACCCCGGACGCCTACCCCCCGGAATGGGTTTCCATCAAGCTGATGGAGGGAGACGGAGAAATTTCCAGGAGAGTGGAAGACCGCGTGCCGGCCTTTGTCCGGGAGCGGATCAACGCCCTCCTCATCGAACACGAAGACGCCCTCCGCGCCGTGGTCAACGGCCGCTACAGCTGGATCAAGACGATCACGGACCAGGCGGTCTCCCGGAAACGAATGGAAGAAGTGCTGCTCACCGACCGGATCGATCATGTCCTGACCCGTCCAATCTGGGGAATACCGATTCTTCTTGGCGTCTTCGGACTCATCTTTCTTCTGACCTACACCGTCGGATTCCCCCTGCAGAAGCTTCTGGAGGAGGCGGTCATCCTGCTGGGCCGTTCCCTGGAGCCTCTTTTTGTCTCTGCTCCGCTGTGGCTGAAGGGACTCGTTCTTGACGGGGTGATCGGGGGAGCAGGATCGGTCCTGACCTTCCTCCCCATCCTGGTCATCTTCTTTGCGGTCCTGGCATTGCTTGAAGACGTCGGCTACATGGCGCGGGCAGCCTTCGTGATGGACCGCTTCATGCATCTCATCGGGCTTCACGGCAAGAGCTTCATGCCCCTGTGCCTGGGTTTCGGCTGCAATGTACCGGCAATCATGGGGGCCAGGATTCTGGAATCCAGGAAAGCCCGGCTTCTCACGCTTCTGCTGATTCCCTTTGTTCCCTGCACGGCGCGCCTGGCCGTTCTGACCTTCATGACGGCCGCGCTTTTCGGCCATAAGGCAACCCTCGTTTCCTGGTCCCTGCTGACCTTGAACATCCTCGTCCTGGGCGTCGTCGGAATGGCCGCTTCAGCGCTTTTTCTCAAGGACGAGCAGACCCCTTTCATCATGGAACTTCCCCTCTACCATAAGCCCAATCCCCGAACCATCGGCATGGTGGTCTGGAGCCGTTCCCTCGCCTTTGTGAAAAAGGCGGGAACGGTGATTGTCCTCGTCTCTGTCGTGATCTGGCTGCTGTCCTACCTTCCCGAGGGTCGGCTGGAAGACAGCTTCTTGGCGCGGGGAGGAATGCTTCTGGAGCCTTTGGGGGTTCCCCTTGGCCTGGACTGGAAAATGGTGACGGCCCTGCTGACCAGCATCGTGGCAAAAGAAAACGCCGTCGCCACGCTGGGAGTCCTGTACGGAGTGGGGGACGAAGGACTTGTCCGCCTGCTGCCGTCGGTGATCAGTGCTGCATCGGGGCTCTCCTTCCTGGTTGTTCTGATGCTCTTTGTCCCCTGTGCTGCGACCGTGGCGGTGATGAAGCAGGAGATGAGGGATCGGAAGTGGTTTGTGCTGTCCCTGATTCTGACCCTGGCCATCTCCTATCTGGGGGGCATGGCCGCCTACCGGATCGCTTTCTGGCTCGGTTTGTAAAGGCGCCCCTGAAATCCGCCCGACGTTATAGGACAAGCGACAGGGAAGGACCGAAGGATCGTTGTGCCGGTCCTTCCTGATGGAAGAGAAGTCATTTGTGACGGGTAATGCAATCGTGAATTGTTTTTTCCGTAAATATATGCTTAGTACTCCATTAAAAATGGAGGGAAACTCAGAATGAGCTCGATCAAGCATCCGCCTATTTCTTTAACCGCAAATTTTTATCAGCTGGGAACTCCGGCTTTCCCTGCTTTCCTGTCCATGGGAGACATCGGGATGTTAATCGAAGGGGGGACAGGCCCTACGTTCCCGATCATCGTTGAACAGATAAGAACCCTGGGAATCAGCCCTGAAAGAATCAAGTATATCATCCTGACCCACACCCACGCCGATCACATAGGCGGCATTCCCCATTTCAAGCGCATATGGCCGCACATCAAGCTGATCGGCAGCAAGGTGGCCGATAAGATTTTCAAGAAAAAGGAATTGTTCTTTGATTATCTCCTGGCTGACACGGCCATCGCCCAGCTCATGAAGGCCAAGGATGAAATAGACGACCTGCCGCCTTCACTGAACGACTACCACTTTGAGCTTGATTCCAGCGTGAAGGAAGGGGACAGGATCGACCTCGGCAAGGGGGTCGTCTGGGAGGTTTACGAAACGCCGGGGCATTCGCCATGCCACATCTGCCTTTTTGAACGGTCGGAGGGCACCCTGGTTGTTGGAGACTGCACCGGATTTTATGTCCCGGAAAAGGATGCGTTCTGGCCGAATTATTTTGTATCCCTGGAAGATTATGTGAACAGCATCCGCAAGCTTGCAGCCCTGCCGGCCAATCGGGCCGTTCTGAGCCACAACTGCGTCGTATACGGAAAGGTCAGAGAGTATCTGCAGTATGCCATGGCTGCCACAGAAAAATACCATCGGGAACTTCTGGATCGACTTGCCAATGGAGAGACGGCGGAACGGATCGCCCTGGACAAGGCGAGGTTTGTCGACAGCATTACCGACATCCAGCCGTTCAAGATCATGTATGACTTGAGCAAACTCATGATCAACAGGTCACAGAAGGCCGATCCGAATCTTTCCTTCGAGCTTTAGGCGGAAGCACGCTGTGACACCCCTGGAACCCGCCGGTCTTCCGGACTCGCCTCGCTTCGGGAGCCATCCAGCTCCCGGCGCAGCATCTTCAGCAAGTCCGGGGGTTTAAACGGCTTCTGGATCAGTTTGAGTCCGGAAGTGAGAATAAAGTTGGTGTGCAGGGCATCTTCACTGTATCCGCTCATAAAGAGGCACCGGATGCCGGGATGGACGGCGCGGATCTCATCATAGACGCAGCGTCCGCCCTTCCTGGGCATGATGACATCCAGCAGCAGTAGATCGATCTCTTGCGCGTGGCCCCGGTAGATGCGCAGGGCATCTTCGCCATCGACGGCCGCAAGGACCCTGTATCCAGCCATCTTCAGTATCTCCTCGGTGAGGAAGCGGAGAGGGGCATCGTCTTCCGCCATGAGGATCGTCTCATGCCCCCCCGGAGGCAGGACTGTTTCCTCCTCGAAAAGCTCTTGCTCGGAACTTTCGATAACCGGAAGGCAGATCTTGAATCGGGCGCCTTCCCCGGGTTCGCTGTCGACCTGGACGATCCCTTCATGCTGCCGGATGATCCCGTAGACGGTGGCCAAGCCAAGGCCTGTGCCCTGCAATTTTCCCTTCGTGGTATAAAAGGGTTCGAAGATTTTGCTTTTCGTTTCCGGATCCATTCCGCAGCCTGAATCCGTTATGCTCATCTGCACGTACCGCCCCGGCTTTGCCCCGTCATGCCGGGCGCAAACGCCGTCATCAAGCCAGGCGTTCTGAGTCTCGATGGACAGGCGCCCTCCGTCGGGCATGGCATCCCGGGCATTGACACAGAGGTTGATGAGCACCTGCTCCATCTGCCCCCGGTCGGCGTTCACCTTCCACAATGCAGAGCCGGGAAGGATGTCCAACTCGATATTTTCGCCGATGAGGCGGCGGAGCATCTTCATGAGATTGTCAATGACCGCATTCAAATCCAGCGGACCCAGCTGAAGGACCTGACGCCTGCTGAAGGCAAGCAGCTGGCGGGTCAACGCGGCCGCTTTCTCCCCGGCTTTTTCAACCTCTTTCAATTTTCTGTAATGCCTGTCCTCTGTTCCCAGTGACATCAGAACCATGTTGGTATAGCCGAGGATGGCCTGCAGAATGTTGTTAAAGTCATGGGCCACCCCGCCGGCGAGCTGACCGATGGCCTCCATCTTCTGTGCCTGGCGAAGCTGCTCTTCAAGCGCCTTGCGGGATGTGATATCCTGAAAGACGATAATTGATCCGCCGGAGTCGCTCGTTCCATCCAGATAGGATCGGCCCACCAGCGCCCAGATGGACGCCCCATCCTTTCGTCTCATCCGAAGCTCTTTCATGGCGTACTGCGTTGAATACAGAGCCTCTCCCGCCGCCCGGTAATCTTCGTCGCTGAAGTAGAGGAAGCGGGCCGTGCGCCCCACCATTTCTTCCGGCAGATAACCGAATGTCCTGAGGCAATAATCGTTGACCCTCATGATGACCCTGTCCTCACCGACGGCGCATATGGCCAGGGGAGCGGCCTGGAACAGAACTCTCCAGAGGGCTTCGTTCTCCTTACGTTCCGTAATATCGCGCGCAGAGCTGATGACGGCCTTGACCTCCCCTGAATCGTCCTTTTCCGGAATTTGAATCACATCGAGCCACAGCCCGTCCGGTTGCTGGAATTGATGGCGGATAATATCTCCAGATACAAAGCCCCGCTCAACGATCTCATGGCCTTCGTCGCATATTTCCCGGGAAAACCCGACATCTTCAAAGGTCTTGCCGATAAACTCACCCGGTGACAGGGGAAATCCGGTATGCTCGATCACGAACCGGTTGACATAGAGGTAGCGATGATTCCGGTCGAAGCGTACGATTCCATCCCCACAGTTTTCCACCAGGGCGCGGAAGGTCTCTTCCCTTTCCCGCAGGGCCGCCTCGGCGGCTTTACGCTGGGTGATGTCCCGGACATTGGCCAGAATGAGGGGACGATTGGCCAGCACAAGCCGCTTGACGGCAACTTCGGCCTCAAAGGTGGAGCCATCGCTGAGTCGCCTCGCCCTCCGTTCGAATTGGAACGATTCCCCCTTCATCACCCTGTCCCACAGCTTCTTCTGTAGCTCGCCAGGAGAATCCTCTGCGGGAAAACAGTCGAGAAAGGATGATTCGAGCGCCTCCTCTCTGCTGATATCATGAATTTCCAGCATCTTCTGATTGCAGTCCAGGATCCGTCCTTCGGCATCATGGACAACGATCGCGTCGTGGGTATTATCAAAAATCGTGCGGAGAAACTGCTGCGACTCTCTCAGGTCCTGCTCTTTCCGGTTGCGGTCGGTTATATCCTCTAGGACAACCACTGTCTCCAGCGAAGGTCCTTCCGATTGAAGACGTGCAGCAGTCAAGACCATATCGCGAATGCCCCCGTCCTTCCGCCGATGCCTTGTCTGGACGGAAGCGATGCCCTGCTCGGAGACTTCCGGGTACAGCTCCCTCCCCACCCGCTCATACTCCGCGTCATCTTCGTATAAGATCCGCGTTGAGCGCCCGATGATTTCAGGATCCGAATATCCGGTGATATCGCACCAGGCCTGGTTGACACTGCGGAAAATGCGGTCCTTCATGATGGACAGGCCCACAGGAACCGCCTTGAACGTCGCACGGAGACCCTCTTCCGCCTTCCTGCGCCTGGTGATATCCCGGTCGATGCCCCGATACCCTTCCAGATGCCCCCATTCATTGATAATGGGTATGCCGCTCGTTTCGATAACAACGATCCGGCCATCCTTATGGAGGTTGATATTTTCCAGCCTTTGAAAGGGTTTTGGCCTTTCAAGGTGTTCAGCCAGGATTTCAGCCACGCGCTCCGCCTCGCCGGGAGGCATCAGATCCGTCACAGCCCTGCCCAGGACCTCCAGGGGTTCATATCCCAGGATATCTTTGACCTTGGGGCTTGCATAGGTGTAGATACCCCGGTAATCCGTCTCCCAGATCCAGTCGCTCGTCGCCTCAACGAGCGACCGGAAACGTTCCGCGCTGTTCCTCAGCGCCCTTTCCGCCAGACAGTGGTCGGATTCCGATCGTTCCAGTTCTTTAATCCTCTGCTTCAGGCGATCATTCTCTTCAAACAGGTCTTCAATGGTTTTTGCTGAATCGTACATCCTGAGCTCCTATGCCATGACGAAGGGAAAGACGGGGAGGGGAAAAGAAATCATGGCTGGGGTTACGACAACTTTTTATGGGGCTACTGATTCCTCTTTGCATGTCAAATGAGGCGTTCGGCCTCGCGTTACCCGACAGAAAACATGGATTGAACTATTTTATTTCATTAAAAATAACAGGCAAGCAACTATCATTCCTGATCATCTTTGCGCTGCCGGACAATCAAATGAAGTCCATTCCCGCCTTCAGATATCCGCCATGGTTCATTCCCGCATCTGTTTGTTCCTGCCATGCGCCCCTTTCTCTAGACATCCCGGCGGCAGGATGCTATGAATGACACTGCCGGGTTTTCGGATTTTCCAAGAGAGCCGGAAAAACGGCGCGGCAACTCCGAGGGCGGAACGAGCCGCCTTGAGACATTCCGTGAAGCAGCGGGAATATGTTCACAACCAGGCAAGGAGACGGCGTCAGATGAGATTTATTCCCAGGGAAGAAAAATTTTTCGATCTCTTCGAAGAGCTGGCGGCTAAGATCGAAGAGGGCGGCCTTGTGTTCATGGATATGCTGGAACATTACGACCAGGCGGAACCCAGGATCGCCCGGATCAAGGAAATCGAGCACGAGGCCGATGTCATCACGCACAAAACCTACGAGAAAATGCATCGGACCTTTCTCACCCCCTTTGACCGGGAGGACATCCACGCGCTCCTGAACAATATGGACACGGTCATGGATATTATCGAGGCCTGTGCCATCCGGATGCCCCTTTACAGGATCAAGGAACCGGCGCAAGAGCTCAAGGAGCTGGCCCGGATTCTCAACAAGGCCATAACCAAGGTGAAAGAGGTGGTCTATGCCCTGCGGGACAGGAAGAATGCCCCGATGATCCTTGCTGCCTGCGTGGAAATCAATACGGCGGAAAACGAAGGGGACATCGTGTTGAGACGGGCGGTTTCCCGGCTCTTTGAACAGGAGAAGGACGTGGTCGAGCTGATCAAATGGAAGGAAATTTTTGAACGGATCGAAGAAGCCACCGATGTCTGCGAGGATGTGTCCAATATCGTCGAGGGGATCGTCCTGAAAAATGCTTGACGGGTCTGCGTGACGCTTTTCCCATTCGAACAACCGGGAAACCGGAATCTCTGTGCTTTGGCGGATCTGTGGGGTCGATGGCACAGACCTGCCCCTCATCCCGGTGCGATCTTCAAATCGAAAAAGAGAAGTCCGCGGACATCATCCGCCTGACACTCCATCGACCTTGAGACGAAATGATCCCGGCAGCACATGGGAACGCTGATGAGGATCTTATTTGCGGATTATTTCACGGTGTACCCGCGACCGTCGAGGCAGGCAGACATCGCCCGCAGATAGTCCGCTTGCGTCCCCTTCGTCTGCGCTTCGGGCGGCTGCGTCGGATCGAAACCCGTCTGCTCGACAGCCCACTGATGGCATTCATACCGGTCATCCGCCTGCTGCTGCTCGCTCTGATTCAGGCGGGGATAGATGAACAAATCATCCGCCGGCGGCGGCACCTGGCTGGCCTCATCCTTCGGCGGCGGAACGACGACATAGCCGGCCCCCCGGTGGGTGTAATAGACTTCGTTGGCGTAATAATAGGGAACCCCGCCCGCCCATACCGTGGTGTAATAAGGCGGGAGGAAAGAAACATACAGGCCCGGAGGGGGAATTACGACGGAAAAATAGGCGCCGTAGGGGCGGTACCAGACACCCCTTGAATAGTAATAGTGACGCCCGCCATGATGCACATGATGGGAGTGCCGGGGCGCTTTTCGATAGGATTGGCCGTGGACGGGATAGCTGCGGTTGTGATGATAGCGCGTATCCCGATACTCACGGGAGTGGCTGCCGCCTGGAACGGCCCGCTGGGCGGAAGCGGGGGCATTTCTGTACGACTTGCCGCCGGAACCGTGCCGCACTCCTCGATCCGCAGACTCTGCCGCCGTTGACCAGCAAAGCAGCACAATCCCCGTCAGAAGAACCGACATCCACCCCCTGGCTGCGGATCCTTTTTTTTGGAATAAATTCATCATGACTCTCCACCTCCCTGAACATTTCCCGGGGGGCTTGCTCTGTCAACGCACCGTGTAACCCCGGCCTTCCATGCAGGCGGACATCGCCCTTCGGAAACGGCCCGCCTGCCCTGCAAGCTGGGCATCCCGGGTGCGGGTCTGCGCATTATAGGATTCCTCGATCCGCCGCGCCGATTCCTGCCTTGCCACGTCGGAAGCAGCCCCGACCACGGCTCCCCCTGCTGCGCCGATCAGCGCGCCCTCCCCGGCATGATAAGGGCCGCCGATCAGCGCACCCAGCACCGCACCGGCAATGGACATCGTGACGGTATCCCATCCCGGCGTCGGCATCGGCACCACGCTGACGCGCTGATTCCTGGGAATGGCCGATTTCCCCGGGTCAAATCCCGTCATCTTCACCGCCCAGTTGTAGCATTCGTAATGGTCGCGAGACTGCTTTTCAACCGTTTGCCCCTTGTTCGGGTAAAAGTACAGCTGGTTCAGAGGCAGACTGGCATGATCGCCGTCACCGGCAGGGGACGGCACGACCGCGGCAGAGGGTCCGCAATAGCAGGACGTCAGCCCCGCAGCGGTCAGGAAAAGCAAAATTCCGAAACAAAACCATGACATCCCCTTTTTGAGCCGTTGCCTTCCCTTTTTTCCTTTGCCGGATACCAACACGTTTTCTGCCTTTCATTCCCCGAAAGCTCCCGCGGACCGGAGAGGACAACGGCCTCCGTGCGGGATATGTTCTTTGACCACGATGTCCTTGAAACCTCATTCATGACCTTTTCTTCAGCAGGGAGTGTGCCGAAGGGTCCGGAACATCCCCATAAAAAAGACCCGCGCGATATGAGCTCGTTGCAGACGTTCACCCGGGAAAGCCCCGGGGCACAGTGAATAATAAGTATCCATCCGGACTATCCACCTGGGAAGAAAGTAGCCGGTCCCCAGGGCTGCCCCGGAAAAGCTCATTCATTCATCCAGGAGGCAAAGGCCGGCAGACAACGCCGCCTTGACGGCATCGGCCAGTTCCGCCGCCGTAATGCGCCGGTTGATCCGCTCATCCCTGTGGGAAAGTCCACAGGGGCGGTACTGTCCCATGACGTTGACACAGGTGGAAGGAGAGATCTCCCGGGACAGAAAATTCATGACGTCACGGGAACCGGCGATATCGTCCGGCATGACCAGATGACGCACGAGAAGCCCCCGCACGGCAAGCCCGGCTTCGTCGCACCGTAGGTCACCCACCTGGCGGTGCATCTCCTTGAGCGCCTTTGCCGCCTGTTCCCGGTAATCCGAAACATGGCAGAAGCGCCGCGCCCAGGCGTTATCCCAGAATTTGAAGTCCGGCAGATAGATGTCGACAATCCCCTCCAGCAGTTTCAGGGTTTCCACGCTTTCATAACCGCCGCAGTTGTAAACCAGAGGTATGTCCAGCCCCTGCTCGATGGCCGGAACCAACGCCTGCAGAATCTGCGGAACCACGTGGGTCGGAGTCACAAGATTGATATTGTGACATTTCATTTTCTTCAAGGCGATCATCATGGCCGCCAGCTCACCGGGCTCAACGGCCTTGCCGGCAAGACAGTGACTGATCTCATAGTTCTGGCAGAACGAGCACAGGAGGCTGCAGGAACTGAAAAAAACCGTTCCGGAACCGCAGGTTCCCACGAGCGGGGCCTCCTCCCCGAAATGGGGAGAGTAACTGGCAACGACGGCTTGGTCGCCGGTTCTGCAGATTCCTGCTTTTCCCGCCAGCCGGTCCACGCCGCAGTTGCGCGGGCAGAGCCGGCAGGAGGGAGAAATCAGCGCCATGGCCTGCTCAATTCGTTCCTGCAATATTCCTTCGCGGTACAGAAAGAGGTATGATGGCCGGTTCATAAACGAGCCCTCCGCTTTACCGGGTCAGACAACCCGATCTCAATGGGTAAAAGCCCCCTGGACAAAGGACATTCCTCCTGAATTCCAGTGATATCCTATACCATTTTTCGGAATCAGGCCAGAACTCGAGGAGGGAATTCCTCGACGGCGAATCCCGCAATCCCCCCGGGGGCACGAAACTCCATGCCGCAACGACCCAAGATCCTCCTTGACTTATCTTCCCCCTGTTTCATATACCTTTAAAAAGGTAAAGGGGCTTCCCCGCTGAACGAAAGGGATCACATTCGAAAGCCCGGGGTTTGAGCCGGGAACGTCCCCGAAACGGGCAGGCTCCAAAAAGAGAAGGACATTCAAGGAACCGGGAGAAGGAAATGGAAACGACGGCCAGGAAGTCCCTGGATGGTTTGTTCAACGGCAGGGGGGTTGCGATCATGGGAGCCTCCGCTAAAAAAGGAAAGCCCGGCCATTCAATCGTTGAAAACTTGAGGGCTGCGGGCTTCACAGGAAACGTTTACCCTGTCAATGCCGCATCTGAATCCATCCTGGGCTTTCAGTGTTACAGGAGCCTGGAGAAGATTACCGGCCGGATCGATCTCGTGGTGATGGTTCTGCCTGCCGATGATTGTGTCGAGGCGGCCCGGGCCATTGCGCGGCGGAAAGACGGGAAAGGCGACATTTCCGCTGCCGTGGTCGTTTCCGCAGGCTTCAGCGAGTTGGGAACGGACCAGGGCCGGTCCCGCGAGAAAGCCCTGCTGGACGTCCTCGTTCCCAGAGGGATCCGGGTGGTGGGACCGAACTGCCTGGGAGTGATGGACACCTATTCCGGGGTCAATACAAATTTCGATATCGGCGCCTATCGAAGGGGCGGTCTTTCGATCATCACCCAGAGCGGGGCCTTTGCGGTCTCCTACCTGAAGTGGGCGGAGCCTGGAAGGCTTGTGGGGCTGAGCAAATTCGTGTCCCTGGGCAACATGTCGGACGTGAATGTCGTCGAGCTCCTTGGCTACCTCGCCGATGACGACCGTACGTCGGTAATCGCCCTTTACCTCGAGGGGACAAGGCAGGGGCGCGCCCTCGTCGAAACGGCGGCTCACGTGTCCAGGAAAAAGCCGATCGTCGCCTTGAAGGCGGGAAAAACCAGAATCGGCTCCGTGGCCGCGGCGAGTCATACCGGTTCTCTGGCCGGCAGATTTGAAATGTATCAGGGGGTCTTCCGGCAGGCGGGTGTCGTCCTGGCCGAAAGCGTCATCGAGTTTTATTATACTGCCGCCGCCTTTGCCAAAATGCCGTTACCCAGAGGAAATTCGATCTGCGTCTTGACCGTTCTGGGGGGGCCGGGAACCCTGTGCGTGGATGAACTGGTCTCTTCCGGAGCTGTCCGGTTGGCCAGGCTTTCGGAGAAAACAAAATCCGAGCTGCGGGCCATTCTGATCCCGGCAGCCAATATCGGCAAGCCGGAGGGGTTCATCGACACAACCCCCTCCTTTACGGAAGCGCAGCATCGCGAGGTATTGAAAATTGTTCTGGGGGATCCGGCCGTTTCCGGTGTGATCTATCTTACCACGCCTCCTCTTTTCATGGATGAAGATGCCCTGGCGGAAAACATCATCGCCGCCTATGAATCCTTCGCCCCAGAAGAAAGGAAACCCCTGCTCTCCGTCATCGGCTTCGGCTCTTCCGTTCCCCGGTTGAGGAACCGGATGGAGGAAGCCGGAATGCCCACCATCGAGTACCCGGACATTGCGGCAAAAGTGATGATCAATATGGTCCGTTACAGCCGGTACAAATCACGGTTTGATGAACACTAAGCGGCTGTTCTGAAGCGTGAGGCCATTCCGGCAGAGGAGGGAGAAATGGGCTGCCACGAAGTTGTTCAGAGGGCTCTGAAAGCGGGAAGGAAGCTTCTGCCTGAACATGAAGCCTATGGGCTGTGCGGGGAATTCGGCATTCCCTTCGCCCCTGCCCGTCTTGCCGGAAATTGGGAAGAGGCGAGGCAGGCCGGCGAAGATCTGGGGTTCCCCCTTGTTCTGAAGATCGTCTCCCCTGAAGTCGTCCACAAGTCCGATTTCGGGGGAGTCCTTGTCGGCATCACCTCTCCCGCCGATCTTCGAAAGGCATACGACCGGCTCCTGGCCAATGTTCGAGAAAAAGCCGGTCATGTGGCCGTTGACGGCGTCCTCGTTCAGAAGGCCATGCCCAGGGGGGTGGAAGTGGCCGTTGGAGGTCTCAGGGATGACGTCTTCGGCCCGATGATCATGTTCGGATCAGGGGGGATTCTCATCGAGGTCTTCAAGGACGTTTCTTTCCGGATGGCGCCCTTCGATGAGGAAGAGGCTCTGCGGCAGATCAGGGATACGAAGGCCAGCGAACTTCTGGCAGGCGTCCGCGGCGCCCCGCCCTGCGATCTGGGAACCCTGGCTCGACTCATTGTGAATGCGGGCAACCTGATGTGCAGGGTTCCGGAACTTGCCGAACTGGATTTCAATCCTGTGCTGGCCTATCCCGATGGGTGCGTCGTCGTGGACGCCAGGATGATTTTGAGCGCTTAAGGACTCGGTTACTGGGGTTTCCGATAATAGCGCATCGCCTCGGGAATAAGGGCCTGAATGTTGGCGATCCGGTTTGTCGGAGCCGGATGTGTGGACAGAAATTCAACCGAACGCCCCCCGCCCTGAGCATTCATCCGCTGCCAGAGCGTTACGGCCGCCCTGGGATCGTAGCCGGCCTTGGCCATGAGCACCAGGCCGATCCGGTCTGCCTCGTTTTCCTGCAGACGGCTGTAGGGCAGGATGTATCCGACGTTTGAGCCTACTCCGTAAAGCTGAAGAAAAAGCTCCTGCGTTGCCGCCGCCTGAGTGGACAGGGCGGCGGACAACCCTATGCCCCCGAGCTGAACGAGCAGTCCCTGGCTCATCCGTTCGTTTCCGTGTTTGGCGATGGCATGGGCAACCTCGTGACCCACCACGACGGCCAGGCCTGTTTCATCCCGCGTGATGGGCAGGATCCCCGTATAAACGGCTATTTTCCCACCGGGCATGCACCAGGCGTTCACCGTCTTGTCGTCTTCGATCAGATTGAACTCCCATTTGTACAGGGCAATATCCCCTCCGTTACCGGATTCTCTCAGAAAGGATTCCGCGGCGCTGGCGATCCTCGCACCGACCCTCCGAACCATCTGCACTTTTGCCGCATCGTTGGACAGCTTTGATTTTTTCAGAACATCGGCATATTGCTGATAGCTCATGGTCACCACCTGGGAATCGGGAACAAGGCTCAGGCTGCTGCGCCCGGTGAGGGGGACCTCCGCGCAGGACAAAAGGAAAAGGATGAGGATCAGGCCTGCAATCCCCCTCCACGAAAAGATTTTGAGGGGAGTAGGTAACCGTTTCCTGCTGTTCCAAGAAATGTTCGTGTCCATGCCGTAACCTCCACGTTAACCAACATGTTATGACCGGCTTCCAGGGCCGGCCTTACTGCCAGTGCCTCAGGACAGGATATTCCTCAGGCCCAAAAAGGCGAAATAAAAGGCGAAAGCAACCAGGAAAACGGCGCAGCCGCCCAGCACATTCCGATAGAGCCGATCACTGAGGAAGGAGCGGCCCTTGGCCACGGTCCCCGAAACAAGGGCGTAAAACGCAAGATCCCCAAGGATGTGACCGGAAAAGAAAAAGGCAATCCCCACGATCCCCGACATTCGGCACTGGGCGATGTATCCCAGGCCAATCGTGGCCCACCAGATATACCAGTACGGATTGGCGAGGCTCAACAGAACCCCGTACACCATCAGGCGCCCCTGCTTCTTCCCTCCCGAATCCTGCCAGGACAGGCTCAGGGAAGGCAACGACCGAAACATTCCACAGGCCATCCAGAGAAGAATCACGGATCCGGAAAGGGCAATCCCGGTAAAGACCCCTTCTTTGAGGAGAAGAGGCGCCAGGCCGATCATCAGGGCGGCGAGCAGCGCCAGTTCCAGAATTCCGTGGCCGGCAACAATCAAGGGACCCGTCCAGAATCCCCGGCGCGCGCTTTCGCTGATTGTGGCCGTCAGCATCGGGCCGGGCATCATGGCTCCGGAAAGGGCAATCACAAAGGATGAAAAAAAAATGGTCATCAGGGCCAGCACAGGTCACGTTCCTTGCTCTTTTAATGACATGTGGAATTCAACGCATTCAAGCAGCCTTGTAAAGAAAGCCGGGCCTTTGAAATCTTGTTTTTCCAGGTCGGATTATGAAGGAAATCGTTTTAAAAAGCAACGCTCCCGGCAGGGCCCCGGGAGCGTTGCCGCTGACTTGTCGATAAAAGTTCCCGATGACGAAAAAAGCGACGACTTCGGGTAAAGATGACGTGCCCATCGGCAGCAGCCAAGCCGGCAGGATGGAGCATCAGAAGAACTCCGTTCCGGATGTGGCGGCCTGGAAGCGCCGGGGCGGCTCGTTTTTCGCAGAACCTACTTCGCCCCGAGGGGAAGCACGGTGCGGCCGAAGCTTTCGTTGAGCACCTGCCCCATGGCGCAGTAAATCGCCAGGGAACCGCACAGGACCCCTTCCCACCCCGTCATGACCGCCCAGGTGCCTTTCCATCCGAAACCGTCCCGGGCAGCCAGCATCCAGAACAGGATGGTCAAGGTCAGAAAAACGGCTTGGAGAACGCGGGTGGACTTCCAGGTGCCGAACCACATGAAAAAGGTAAACACCCCCCACATGAACAGATAGGCCGTCATGAACGCTTCGCTGTTTTTCGGAATTCCGAACTGACCGTTGAAGTAAACGAGGAAAACCAGGGTGAGCCAGAACAGGCCATAGGAGGTAAACGCCGTCGTACCGAAGGTGTTGCCTTTCTTGAACTCCATGATCCCGGCAATGACCTGAGCCATGCCGCCATAAAAGATGCCCATGGCCAGGATGCCCGCACCCAGCTCGAAGAGTCCGGCGTTGTGAAGGTTCAAAAGAACGGTTGTCATTCCAAAGCCCATAAGGCCCAGTGGTGCAGGATTCGCTAGATTGTCCGACATGATGATAAACCTCCTCAATAATTTCTGTTAGTTACACAAACGCCCCGCTAGCTGGGCGAATCTTAGGGAAAGTTGCGGAGCATGTCAAATAAAATCGGCTTCTGCAATAGCGGGATCCCGTGCAATGGTTCCGGATTCTGCTCACGTTTTATTGGGTAGGGGATCAACATGCGTCCTTCGATAGGGAAATAAACCTTCTTTCAAGAATTTACTTGACAATATTTTTCTTTTTCTGATATTGGGAAACCATATTTCTTCTTAAGTATTTATAAGGAACGCGTGTCATGCTGAAAAACATTCTTCTGATACTGGGCATTATAACCGTAGTCATCGTACGCAGGGGGACTGCTGCTCGGTTTCTTTAACAACAAAATAAGGAACTGAGAGCCGCAGGCCCCTGAAAGGATCTGCGGCTCTTCTTTTTTTGGAAAAGAGCCGCATTGCATACAAATGCGGCTCTTTTGTTTTTGAACCGCGGCGATGCCTTTGAAGAAAACATGGAACGCAACACGATCCGCTTCCTTGAAATACGAAGATCCGGAGGGGACTGACCCGTTTTGGCCCTCTGCCGGGAAAGCTGTCAGGAATGAAAGGAGTATCGAAAGATCATGGACACCATCGGTGCAGATATCGTTTTACAAATCCTCCAGGAGGAAGGGGTGGAAGCCATCTTCGGCTATCCCGGGGCAAGCTCGCTGCCGCTTCACGACCGGCTGAAGGACAGCCCCATCCGTCATTACCTGACACGGCATGAACAGGCAGCCGCCCACGCCGCGGATGGGTATGCCCGTGCCACCGGGAAAGTGGGCGTGTGCCTCTCCACGTCAGGACCTGGCGCCACCAATCTGGTGACCGGCATCGCGACCGCCTTCATGGACTCTTCACCCGTGGTCGCTCTGACCTGCCAGGTCAATACCAGTCTGATGGGTCGGGATTCTTTTCAGGAAACGGACATTGTAGGAATTACGCTGCCGATCACCAAGCACAGCTATCAGGTGAATAACGTGAACAACCTGGCTTCGGTTCTGCGCCGGGCCTTTCAGCTGGCGAGGTCCGGCCGGCCGGGACCGCTGCTGGTCGATATGCCCAGGGACATCCTCGCTTCCCGGTGTGAAAAGGCGGATCCCCCGGAGGAGACTCCGTCGTCCGCCGCAGAAAAAGTCCCGTCTAATCTGGACCAGCTGGGGAAAATAGCCCGGGCGCTGAATATGAGCGAACGCCCCGTGATCATCATGGGGGGCGGTGTGAAGCTGAGCAATGCCTGCGACCTGATGCGCGCCTTGATCGAAAAGGGAGGGATCCCCTTCACCACCACCATGATGGGCGTGGGTTCGATCGCCTCCGGTAACGGCTACGATCTTGGCTTCATCGGCACCCACGGCAATGAGCTGGCAAACAGCACGGTGCACCAGTCCGATTTTATCCTGGCCGTCGGCATGCGTTTCTCCGATCGCAGCACGTCTCTCATCGATGAATTCGCGCCGCTGGCCACCATCGCCCAGATTGACATCGATCCCACCTCAATCGGAAAGAATGTCAAGGTGGCTCTGCCTTATGTGGGCGATATCCGGGAAACCATTTCGGCCCTTCTGAATCTTGTGGAGTCGAGAGACAGGTCCGCCTGGCTGCAGCGCATCCAGCAGGAGCGGGAAGCCAAGGATTTCTGCCTTCCCTTCAAGGGTTGCGGAAAGGCGGGTCATCTGATCAGTATGATCCAGGAGGCCATGCCCAAAGAAACCATCGCCGTCTCCGACGTGGGCTTGAACCAGATATGGACTCTCCGCACCTGGAAGGCCCGCACGCCGCGCGGCCTTATCACCAGCGGCGGCATGGGAACCATGGGGTTCAGCGTCCCGGCGGCAATCGGCGCCAAGATCGGCATGCCGGACAAATCCGTTGTGGCCATCTGCGGAGACGGGGGATTCTACATGAACATCCAGGAACTGGCCACCCTGAGCTATTACAAGATCCCGGTTAAAATCGTCGTCCTCAACAATCGCCACTTGGGGATGATCCGCCAGATTCAGGATCTTTTCTACGAAGGCCGCTTCAACACCATCGAACTGGGCAATCACGTGGATCTGGTGGCGGTGGCGAAGGGCTTCGGCGTCCCGGCGGAGAGAATCTCCGTGGATGAGAACCCCGAAGCGGCCCTGGCCGCCCTGGCCCGGGCGGAAGGCCCCCACCTGCTGGAGGTGGTTGTGGATGAGAACGATTACGTCTTCCCGATCATCCCCCCTGGGCAGGCGAACACGGCAATGATTCACGGAGTCGGCGACTGAGAACGGATGAAGGGGACCCAGCTCCCCGGTCCGCCGGCTTTTGAAGGAACAAGAGATACGGCGGGGATATTTTAGGGAGGAAAAGAACAGGCCATGAGCATGGAAGAACATACCATTACGATTCTGGTCAAGAACGAGCCCGGGGTGCTGTCGCGCGTTGCAGGAGTGTTCAGCGGCCGGGGATACAACATCAAGACCCTCTGCGTCGCTCCCACGGCGAACCCGGAAATTTCACGGATCACCTTGACGAGCAACGCCGATGCGGATTTTACGGAAAAGATCAAGAAGCAGCTTGATAAACTGGTTGATATTGTAGATGTTCTGGATTATACAGGCGAACGATTTCTCAAGAGGGAAATGATGCTCCTGGGTCTGAAGATTACCCCCGGACGCCACGCGGAGGCTCTTCAGGCGTTAAACACCCTGGGATGCAGGATCGTGGCCATGCGGCCGGATTACTATATTATCGAAACCTCTGGAAGTCGCTCTGAAAATGATGCGGTCTTCCAGTACTTTCAGACGTTTGATGTCGAAATGATGAATCGGACGGGATGCATCGCCATCCCGCTCAATCCCAAGAATGATCCGGAATGAATCCCTCCCGGATCCCTTGAGGACGAAGAATTTATACATAATGATAAGGGGGTATTTTTGTGAAGCTCACCGGATCGCAAATCCTATTTAAAGCCCTGCATGCAGAAGGCGTGGACACCATCTTCGGCTATCCCGGAGGGTCCGTTATCGATCTCTACGATGAAATGTACCGACAGGAAGGAATTCAACATTACCTGGTCCGCCATGAACAGGGCGCGGTCCACGCAGCGGACGGTTACGCCCGCGCAACGGGGAAAACCGGTGTCTGCCTGGTTACTTCAGGCCCCGGCGCCACCAACACCGTGACGGGGATCGCCAACGCCTACGCGGATTCCATCCCGGTGGTCATTCTGACCGGGCAGGTTCCGACCCATATGATCGGCAAGGACGCGTTTCAGGAAGTGGACATTACCGGCATTACCCGTCCCTGCACCAAGCACAATTTCCTCGTTCGAACGGTTGAAGATCTGGGTCGCAACATCCGCGAGGCCTTCCACATCGCCCGGAGCGGGCGCCCCGGTCCCGTGCTGGTGGACATTCCTAAAGATATCCTCCAGGCGACTCTGGAAGAAGAGAAGATTTCCATGGCCGTCAACCTGCCCGCAGAACCGTCCAGGGAATCCATCGATGGGGCCTGTGCAGAGGCTATCAGCCTCATCAAGGCCTCCCGCAGGCCCGTCATCTTCGTCGGCGGCGGAATCCTCCGGGGAAAGGCCGTCTCAGAACTGCGGACCTTCGTCGATGCGGTCAACGCACCGGTCACCGCCTCGCTCATGGGGCTGGGAGCCTTTCCGGGAACGGATCCACGCTGGCTCGGGATGCTGGGCATGCACGGGACGTATTACGCCAATATGGCCGTCAGCCACAGCGACCTGCTGATCGCCGTCGGAGTGCGCTTTGACGACCGCGTCACCTCCAAGGTCGCGGAATTCGCACCGAACGCCCGGATTATTCACATCGATATCGACCCCGTTTCGATCAACAAAATCGTCAAGGCCCATGTCTCCATCATCAGCGACTGCCGGGAAGCCTTGCAGCGCCTCAACACGATGGCCGGGGGCCGGGTCCTTCTTTCCGAGGATCAGACCCGGGACTGGCTGGATCAGATCACAAAATGGAAGAGGGCGGTTCCACTGGGTTACTGCCGCAGCGATAAGATCAAGCCCCAGTGTGTCATCGAAAAGCTCTACGAACTGACAAAGGGGCAGGCCATCATCACGACGGAAGTCGGGCAGAATCAGATGTGGGCGGCCCAGTTCTACCACTTCGATTACCCGGACACCTTCATCTCATCGGGTGGACTGGGTACGATGGGCTTCGGTCTTCCCGCGGCCATCGGTGCCCAGGTGGCCTTTCCGGACCGCACGGTCGTCGACATTGCCGGGGACGGCAGCATTCAGATGAACATCCAGGAACTGGCCACCGCCGTCCACTACAATCTGCCTGTCAAGGTCGTCATCCTGAACAACAGCTTTCTGGGCATGGTCCGGCAGTGGCAGGAAATGTTCTACGGAAAACGCTACTCTCAGACCCATATGAAACAGACGCTCGATTTTGTGAAGCTGGCTGAAGCCTTCGGAGCCGTCGGACTGAGAGCCACGAAGCCCGAGGAAGTGGAGGATGTCCTGCGAAAGGGACTGGAAACCCCCGGGGTCGTCATGATGGATTTTCAAGTGGAGCCGGAGGAGCAGGTTTATCCCATGGTCAGCCCGGGCGCCGCGCTGACGGACATGAAGCTTGGAAACCTGAGGCAGGAGGCCGACTGATCCAAGACGGGTTTTTTCCGCCCATACACTTCATCCAAAGAAAGGTTTGCCGTAAAATGGACATCAAGGAAAGCGTCATTTCAATCCTGGCCAGCAACAAGCCCGATGTGCTGGCCCGCATCGCCGGAACCTTCAGCGGCCGCGGCTTCAACATCGACAGCATCACCGCCAATATCACGAGAGATCCCCGGATCACGAAGATTCTCATTACGACGCACGGGGACCAGGACACGATTATAAAAATAGAAAAGCAGCTCAACCGCCTCGTCGATATCCACCAGGTTACGGATCTGACCAGCCTGGGTCTTCCCCTTCGCGAGATGATGCTGATCCGCATGCCGATGACCGGGGAAAACCAGGACAAAATCATGGAAATCGTTGACAGATACAGGGGAGAAGTGATAGAAACCGGCGCTGGATATGGCGTCCTTGAATTGGCGGGCAACAAGGAAGACATGGACAACGCCTTCGCCGCCCTGGAGCAGCTGGGCATTGATGATTTTGCCAGGACAGGCAGCATCACACTTTAGGATTGGCCGCTCAAGGGGGAACCGCATTCCCGCTTCAGCAGAAGAAATAAAGATCGTTTCTTCACATAGGGGCAATGGGCCATTGCCCCTATGTCTTATGAAACGTTCTGAAGAACATGATAAAAATACCGGGTTCAGGATATAAGGAGGCAACGTATGGCAAAAATTGATTTCGGCGGTATCGTGGAGGAGGTTATCACATCTGAAGAGTTCACGTTGGAAAAGGCGCGGCAGGTGCTGAAAAATGAGGTTGTCGCCGTTGTCGGCTACGGCATTCAGGGACGGGGCCAATCTCTGAACATGCGCGATAACGGGGTCAACGTCCTTGTCGGCGAAGGGCCCTATGCCTGGGATCAGGCGGTTGCCGACGGATTCGTCCCCGGAGAAACGCTCTTTTCCCCGGAAGAGGCAGCCAAACGGGGCACCATCATCCAGTACCTTCTCTCCGACGCAGGCCAGAAGGAAATGTGGCCGGTGATGAAAAACTGCCTGCAGCCGGGCAATGCCCTTTACTTTTCCCACGGGTTCTCCATTGTTTATAAAGAGCAGACCGGGGTGATTCCCCCGGCGGACATCGACGTCATCCTGGTGGCCCCTAAAGGCTCCGGCACGACCGTGAGGTCGAATTTCCTCGACGGCAGCGGCATCAATTCCAGTTATGCCGTTTTTCAGGACGCCACGGGCAAAGCCCGGGAACGGACCCTGGCGGTGGGGATCGCCATCGGCTCAGGCTATCTCTTTCCCACCACCTTTGAGCAGGAAGTCTACAGTGATCTAACCGGCGAGCGGGGCGTGCTCATGGGTTGCCTGGCCGGCGTCATGGAGGCCCAGTACAACGTCCTGCGCAAAAACGGCCACAGCCCCAGCGAAGCCTTCAACGAAACCGTGGAAGAACTGACGCAGAGCCTCATCCGTCTCGTAGCGGAAAACGGCATGGACTGGATGTACGCCAACTGCAGCATCACCGCCCAGCGAGGAGCCCTGGACTGGAAGGACCGTTTCCGTGACGCCGTCGCGCCCGTCTTCGATTCCCTCTACGAAAGCGTGAAGAGCGGCCGTGAGACCCAGATCGTGCTTGAGGCCAGCCAGGCCCCGGATTATCGGGAAAAGCTGCGGAAGGAACTGGAAGTTATCCATAACAGCGAAATGTGGAAGGCCGGGGCCGCCGTGCGCAATCTGCGCCCCGAGCGGCGGAAGAAATAGCAGTTCCCATTCTGAATCATGGCGTCAAATAAGAAACGGGAAGTACATGTCGCGTCTTAACGTTTTTGCAGGGGATTAACCGGTTTCGATCAGCGGGTTAATCCCCTTTTTTTACAGGGAAACAGTTCCCGGAAGGAGAAGTCCATGCGCAGCGATATCATGAAGAAAGGTCTTGAACGGGCGCCGCACCGTTCTCTGTTTAAGGCCATGGGATATACCGATGAAGAGCTTGAGCGTCCCGTCATCGGCGTTGTCAACGCCGCAAATGAAATCATTCCCGGCCACATCCATCTGGATCGGATCGTAGAGGATGTCAAAGCGGGGATTCGCATGGCCGGCGGAACCCCGGTGGAATTTCCCGCCATCGGAATCTGCGACGGCATCGCCATGGGCCACCTGGGGATGAAATATTCCCTGGCCAGCCGGGAGCTCATCGCCGATTCCACGGAGGCTATGGTCATGGCCCATCCCTTTGACGGCCTCGTCCTTGTACCCAACTGCGACAAGATCATTCCCGGAATGCTGATGGCCGCCCTGCGTCTCAACATCCCGTCGATCTTCATAAGCGGCGGCCCCATGATGGCCGGGCGTCTGGACGGGAAGTCCGTGGACCTCATCAGCGTCTTCGAGGGAGTCGGCGCGGTCAAGGCGGGCAAGATGTCGGAAGAGGAACTGAATGCCCTGGAAGACTGCGCCTGCCCGGGCTGCGGCTCCTGCTCCGGCATGTTCACCGCCAACTCCATGAACTGCGTCACAGAGGCCCTTGGTCTGGGTCTTCCGGGAAACGGCACGATTCCGGCGGTTTTAGCGGCGCGGCGGCGTCTGGCCAAAGAGGCCGGGATGAAGATCATGGAACTGGTCGCCAGGGACATCCGCCCCCGCGACATCGCCACGCTGAGCGCCTTCAAAAACGCCCTCGCCGTGGACATGGCCCTGGGATGCTCCACCAATACGGTTCTGCACATCCCGGCCATCGCCCATGAAGCCGGTATCACCCTGGACCTCGACCTCTTCAACAGCGTCAGCGCTCAAACGCCCAACCTGTGCCATCTCAGCCCGGCCGGCCCCCATCATATCGAGGAGCTGGACGCCGCGGGAGGCATCCAGGCCGTCATGAAGGTCATCAGCGAACGGGGCGTGATCGATGAAGCGGCCCTGACGGTCACGGGAAAGACGGTCGGGGAAAACCTGGCAAAGGCCCGGGTCCTCAATGAAGAAGTGATCCGCCCGCTGAACCGCGCCTATCGCCCCGAGGGCGGCATCGCCATTCTCAGGGGGAACCTTGCCCCCGACGGCGCCGTGGTCAAGCAGTCCGGGGTGCTTCCGGAAATGATGGCCAATGAAGGCACCGCCCGGGTCTTTGATTCAGAGGATGAAGCGATTGCCGCGATCCTGGGCGGCAGGATCGTGGCGGGAGATGTTGTGGTCATCCGCTACGAGGGGCCGAAGGGCGGGCCGGGAATGCGGGAAATGCTGAGTCCCACTTCGGCCATCGCCGGCATGGGCCTGGACAGCTCCGTTGCCCTGTTGACGGACGGCCGTTTCAGCGGCGGCACCCGCGGGGCCGCCATCGGGCACATTTCCCCGGAAGCGGCAGAAGGCGGTCCCATTGCCCTGATCAGGGAAGGAGACCGCATCGCCATCAACATCCCGGAGAAGACCCTGACCCTTAACGTCGGCGATGAAGAGCTGGAGCGGAGAAGGCGGGAATGGCAGCCGAAACCGCAGCCGGCCCTGGGCGGCTACCTGGCCCGCTATGCCCGGCTTGTCACCTCGGCCAGCACGGGGGCTATCTTCAAGGATTAGGGCAGTCGGGCTGACAGGGGGTATTCAGGCCCTTGTTCCTGCAAAATCCCTCCCTTTGCCCACAGGCAAGTGCGGGATTTAACTTTTTAAAGGTTCAGCGGATGCAGCTTCTGCTTCGCAGGCCCGGAAAATAAATTCATAGAAACTCGAAGTTATTTGTGTTAGAGAAGCCGGAAAAATCAAAATCATTTTTAAAACCGGGAGGTTTTAATGAAAAAGGAAAGTAAGAACAGAAATACGTTCATCATGTTTCTGTTAGCTTTTCTCGTGGCATTTTTTGTTATCTCCGTGGTGGAGGTTCTGCGCTCCTCCTTTGCCCCCGTGGCCCCTGATGTTCAGGTCGCATCGGCGGTCCCTTCGACGGACAGCGCCGGAATGCCCGGCTCCTTTGCAGATCTTGTCGATCGATTAAAACCGGCGGTGGTCAATATCCGGACAACCCAGACGGTCCGGCCCGGGTCGAACCCCTTTTCCTCACCCTTCGGCAATAACGGATCACCTTTCGAGCGTTATTTCTGGGGGGACGAATTTTTTGAACGGTTTTTCGGAGATGTTCCCAAACGTGAGTTCAAGAAGAGGAGCCTGGGTTCCGGGTTCATTATCAGTGCTGACGGATACATTTTCACAAACAATCATGTGGTGGAAAAGGCCGATAAAATCCTGGTGAAGCTGTCCAATGGAAACGAATATGAGGCAAAGATCATCGGCAAGGATGCCAAAACGGACATCGCCCTGATCAAGATCAAGCCTACGGGGAGTTTGAATGTCGTTGAAATAGGCGATTCCGATAAACTTCGCGTGGGAGAATGGGTCCTGGCGATCGGCAATCCCTTCGGGCTGGAGCAGACCGTCACGGCGGGGATCGTGAGCGCCAAGGGAAGGGTCATCGGGGCGGGCCCCTATGATGATTTCATCCAGACGGACGCATCGATCAATCCGGGGAACAGCGGCGGCCCCCTGTTCAACATGGAGGGGAAGGTCATTGGAATTAATACGGCCATTGTCGCCCAGGGACAGGGAATCGGGTTTGCAATCCCTGTCAATATGGCCAAAATCATCCTCTCCGACCTCAAGACCAAGGGGAAGGTCTCTCGCGGCTGGCTGGGCATCTCCGTCCAGGATGTTACGGAAGACATCGCAAAGACGATGAATCAGAAAGCTCAGCAGGGCGCCCTGGTGGCAGAGGTTTTCAGGGGGGATCCGGCAAGCAACGCAGGGATCAAGCCGGGGGATATCATCGTTGAAATCAATGGGAAAAAAGTCAATAACTCACATGATCTCCTGATGATGGTTGCCGGATTTCAAGTTGGGGATCGTGTCGATGTCAGATTTTTGCGGGAAAATCGGCTGATGAAGGCGAACGTCCTGGTTGCGGAGCGTACGGACCAGACGGAACTGGCGGCCAGAGGCGATTTATCCCGGGACAGTTACGGCATGGCGGTTCATGACATTACCCCGGAGATCGCTCAATACCTGGGATTGTCCAGCCGCACCGGGGTGGTCATCACGGATGTTCGCGAGGGAAGCCCGGCCGATGACGCGGGGCTTCAGCCTCAGGATGTGATTCTTCAGGTCAATCGCGCAAAAATTGCTTCCAAAAAAGACTACCAAAGGGAGATCTCCCGCAAGGAGGCCAAAAAGAATCTCCTGCTCCTGGTCAAACGGGGGCAATCCACCTTTTTTGTCGCCCTTCGGCCATAAGCCTTATCCGCTTTTCCCTGAAAAAAAACCCATGCCCGAAGCGTCCGTACTGTCCGTCATTTACGACAAGCTCAACAGCCACTTTGGAGACCTCCACTGGTGGCCCGGCGAGACGCCGTTCGAAGTGATGGTAGGCGCAATCCTCACTCAAAACACCGCCTGGCAGAACGTGGAACGCGCCCTGGACAATCTTAAGGCGGCCGGCTTGCTGGATCCTCAATGGCTGTATGAAACGGACTCCCGGATTTTAGAGGAGCTTATTCGTCCCGCAGGCTACTTTCGTATTAAAACGTTCCGCCTCAAGAACTTTCTCTCTTTTCTGTGTTCTCATTACGGTTGGGATCTGGAAAAAATGTTTTCCGAAGATTTATGGCTACTCCGCGATCAATTGCTCTCCATCAACGGCATCGGAAAGGAAACGGCGGACAGCATCCTGCTTTATGCCGCCAATCAACCCATTTTTGTGATCGACACCTATACCAGGAGGATTTTTCAGCGACATGGCGTGATTGCCTCGGACATGCACTATGACGCGCTGCAAACGTTTGTTATGAAGTCCCTTCCAAAAGATGTCCCGCTTTACAACCAGTATCATGCCCTGATTGTGAACACGGGGAAAAGGTATTGCCGGACGGTGCCCCGCTGCGAAGAATGCCCTTTGAATTCCATCGGATATTATGGCTAGGAGGTTTCCGTGTTTAAGAAGATCTCCCTTTTTGCGATTCATTCCGGACTGATCCGCTGGCTTTATTACCTGGTCCGCTTTTATTTCCTGTTTTGCCGGCTTTCTGTCACGAATGACGCTTCCCTCCTTCAGCGGCTCTCCCGTCATGAGCCGTTGATCGTCTCCATCTGGCATCAACGGATTTTAGCGATCCTTCCTTATTCGCCGCGCTTCGCGCACTATTCGCCCTCGGTCATGATCAGCCGGAGCCGTGATGGCGAACTGGTTGCTCAGCTTTTTTCCTGCATGAATTTCCACCCCGTTCGAGGCTCGAGTTCCAGGGGCGGGAAAGGGGCGCTATCGTCCCTGATCCAGGAACTTCAAGAGCATCCCGCGGTGGTTCATGTTGTGGACGGTCCCCGCGGACCACGGGGAATCATCAAGCCGGGCCTCATCACCCTGGGCCAGCGATCCGGAGCGCCCATTTTCCCGATCTCCGCCTCCGCCAGTCGGGCGTGGATTCTAAACAGCTGGGACCGCTGCCTGATCCCCAAGCCCTTCAGCACCATCCATATTTCCTGGGGCGCTCCCATCTTCATCCCCCCGGATCTCGATCCGGAAAACTTTGAACGGATGCGCCTGGACGTCCAGAATCGGATGCTTTCCCTCCAGCAGGAGCAGGACGCCCGCCTGGGCTGGTATACTCTCTTCGAATGATCCTGGGATTCAGAGGGGATTCTCACTCGTAAATCCGAGCTTTCTCCTCACCCCTCAACACCGTCAAGGCAGCCTGGGCGAAGGCCAGGGCCTCCTGCTCCGGATACCGTTTCACCGGTGCGATAAAGCCGCACCTCTCTTCGATCCAGTTGACCGCGTGGGCGGATTCCAGGATCTTGCCCGTCAAGATGACCGCATCCACCTTGCCTTTCAGAACAGACGCCATGGCGGCGATCTCTTTCGAGACCTGATAGCACATGGCCTCCAGGTAAAACCCGGCTTCTTTATTCCCCGCCTGGACCTGCTTTTCAATGTCACTGATTTTGTTGGTGCCGAGATAGGCGACCATCCCCCCTTCGCCCCGGATCATTTTCAGGATCTGTTCGCGGGTGTATTGACCGGAAAAGCACAGTTCCACCAGCGACACGACGGGCAGGGCACCACTCCGTTCCGTGGTGAAGGGTCCCTCCTCGAAGGCGTTGCTTACATCGACGAGCCTGCCGCCGGCGATGGCCGCAATGGACATCCCGCCTTCCAGGTGAGCGATGATGAGATTCAGGTCGTCCATTGCCCGATCCAGTTCCCGGGCTGCGAGTCCTACAATCCCTTCGATATTCACCACATGGTAGACGGCGCGCCTTTGAATTCCGGGAATGCCGGATACCTTTGCCATAGGACCGAGAGATTGAGAGGCACAATGAGCGACAAAGGCCGGGATGCCTTGTTCATCGGCGATTTCCCTGGCAAGCATGCAGCCCATTCCCGCCGCATGTTCCACCCGCGACAGGATGGATTTAACATCATCGATCATTTTTTGATTAACCACGTAGGCGCCGCTTTCCCTGCGGCTTATGAAGCTTCTGCCGACAACGGCCGCCAAATCCCCTTTCCGGATATTCCATTGCCGAAGCTGTTCCTTGATGGCAGCGCAACGGTAGGGATACTGATCCAGGATCGTTGAATACTTCCTCAATTCTGCTACGGGATGGATCATCCTGGCGCTTTTAACCTCACGCTCATCTTCAAAAATGGAAATCTCGCTGCTGGTGGATCCCGGATTGATCAGCAATGTTCTGAACATATAATAACCTCCCTCCTGCTTGCTTTATCAGGATAAACACCTTGCAATCAAAATAAATTTTTCCTATCCTTACCTTCAGCAACATTTCAGCATAGAATTCTTTCACAAAAATGTGTCCCCGATGAGATCATCAACTAAACACTGATTAAAATATTGAATATTAGACAATTGGAAACGATGTGGTGAGGTTTTCCTGCAGGTGAAAAGAGGTATGTCTGTCTTGTACGTGGCCCCCGTGACGGCAAGAACCGCAAATAATGCTTTTGTTTGAAGGGAGGATACACCATGAACGCAAAACGTTTCCTTGTCGTTATAATCGCCATATTTTGCCTGATCACAACTGGCGCATACGCCAAAACTTACAGCTCCGTAGTTGTTTACGGGGATAGCCTGTCCGACAACGGCAATTTTTTCAATGCGACCGGTCAGCCCGGATTCCCATATTACGACGGTCGCCGGTCAGACGGTCCGGTTGCGGTGGAATACCTTGCCTCATTCCTGGGGGCGCCTTTGATCGATTTCGCATGGATCGGTGCGACGACAGGGGTCGGCAATTACGCAGACAGCGGTAACGTGACGGAGTTCGGCGCATATAACCTGCCGGGCATGACGACGATGTATGGCGCAACAAAAGGGTTGCTCGGTCCGTACATGTCCGGAGGGCTTTTCGTCGTTTGGGGGGGGCCGAACGACATCCTGGCCCCCTCGCCTATGGATGGGAATGATATTTCTGCGATCGTCTCGCGGGCATTGGCAAATGAGCTGGCGATCATCGGGGAACTGAAAGAAATGGGCGCAGAAACGATTCTTGCACCGGGGATGCCGGATCTCGGCCTTACACCCTATTTTAACTCCGTGTCGCCGGAATATGCCGCCCTGGGTACCGCGATCACAAACGCTTTCAATGCCGGACTTGAGGCCATGCTTCCCTCCGATGTGCTGTATTACGATACGGCCGCACTGATGCGGTCCGTGGTGAACAATCCTTCCGCCCACGGATTCACAAACGTAACAGATGCCTGTTTCGATGGCTCAGCAGTATGTGGCGACCCGGGGACATACCTCTTCTTTGATGATTTCCATCCGACGACGGCTACTCATGAAATCCTGGGCAGAGATTTCGCGGCAACGGTCGTCCCGTTGCCCTCAGCGATCATCTTCATCTGCACTGGATTTGGCTTCCTGGCGGTCCTGCGGCGACATCTATGACATGAGAGGTCTTGGTTCTCGGAAGATCTTGAACATTAATCAAGATATGGTAAGCCGGCGCATTGCAAGTTGCCATTTTTAGCATCAATGTATAATTTCCCATCAAGAGGAGTATCTTGATTCTTTATGTCTGCGACTGGTACGACTACATGAATTTCATAAACAGGAGTTTTGATACCGCCGCAATCTTCAGTTCCATTCTTTAGTAACTTTACAGATTTAATATGCTTTTCTACTTCTTTTTTGTTCTTACCGTACGGATCACCCATTAAGATTTTTACCGCTTTTGATTTAGCTGATACCTCTGATAGCATTTTTTCAGCCGCAATCGCATGTGTAGCCAACACAATAAATAGAAAAACCAATACAACAGTTACAGCTCTTTTCATCATACATATCCTCCGATTTTTTAGTTTGCGACTCCGTGCCCCGCCTGTCAGACAGAAATAAGGGGTCTCAATCTTTCTGCCCAACGTGCGTGGGTCAGGCGCGCTGTAAAACGTCGCCTGCACCTGCTGGTTCTGTCTTTGTCTTCATCATCCAAAAAGACATCGACTTCGGTTATTACCCCGCTGGGTTATATGATGTGGATAATGGGGTGCTATGATACGGGCGATTCTCGGCATGAAAAATTTCTACATTGATCCTCACCGGTTCAAACATAAATACGGGAAGCGTCCCCATATTACCCATATTACCCCTGCTGCAGTCCCTCAGTTTACCTGTCCGTCTTTCCCTCACTTATCGTGGCCGCTCTCAAGATATCGTTTCCCCTTTGATCGTCGCAGACAACTTCCTCGACATCGAAGGACTCCGAAATAACAGACAGATCCGTTAAGAGAACAAAGCGACCGCACATGATTTGACCTCGATTTTTCCCGATAGGACCCTCATCGAAATATTTCGAACGCCTTTCTCTCGATCTTTCATTGAGGGATCTTGCCTCAGCCTCGGGCAATACTTATATTTAAAGCGAGGTGAGAATGATGGACAATCTTTTTTCTTCAGGAATCAATACGGCCTTGTCGATTCTGATCAGTCTTTTCTATTTCGTCCTGGTTATGCTGATGACCATTATTTTTCTGGAACGGGTATGGACCGGACCATCGCAATGGGCGATTGTTCCGGTGGTCCTGTGTTCCCTCGCCCTGTTCGGCTTCCATCCATCGATATTCCTTATCATCATCGACGCCGTGACCGGATTCTTCTCTTTCCAGGGCGTCTCCGTGATGACCGGCATGGGGATCCTGGCCGGAATGGCCAGTTGCAGCCTCTGACTTATCGTCAGTTTGCCGGAGGCAATCATGAATTTTCTCTTCAAATCAAGAACATCCCGATAAGTTCGAAGGGGCGTTTCCCTTTGTTGGAAAACAGGCAGACATGGGAAGCTTGGTAATGACAACCGA